>Ga0210394_10001032_pt1 | contig 48135 bp, 42 predicted proteins | sample IncBWC12MmetaG_FD_160121 | JGI IMG/M metagenome (GOLD analysis project Ga0210394, IMG submission 160121) | Forest soil microbial communities from Barre Woods Harvard Forest LTER site, Petersham, Massachusetts, United States - Inc-BW-C-12-M | ecosystem: Environmental > Terrestrial > Soil >...
GGGGCGGGAGTGACGGCGGGTTGGAGTGCGGGGGTGACGGCGTTAGGGGGTGGGGGCGCAGATGCGCAGGCAGCGAAGACGAAGAGCGAAAGGGTGACGACGGTGCGTTTCATCGTTGAGCGTCTCTTGCAAGAAGAGAGACAGCCATCTGCGTCCATCTGCGCCATCTGCGGATAAAACCGGTCCGCAGATGACGTAGATGAGCACAGATTGAGCTTTTAGACGGAGCCACCCCAGATCACCCCCGCCAACCTCATGATCCCCTCGCGAATCCGTTCATCATTCTCCTTCGCAAACGTCAGCCGCACCGTGTTGCGGCCGCTGCCGTCGCCGAAGAACGGCGCTCCCGGGACGTAGGCTACGCCCGCGGCAACAGCGTCGGGAACGAGCGCGGCGGTGTCAATGTCGTCGTGCAGTGTCACGAACGTGAAGAGGCCGCCGTCGGCTGGCGTCCAGGTCGCACGGGCGTTGAAGTGCTCCTCCAGCGCTTCGAGCATCGTTCCGCGTTTCTCGCGATAGAAGGACCGCACTTTCTCGATCTGCGCCGGCAGCTCGCCTGCGGCGGTGAACTCATCGACGATCGATTGATCGAGCATGCCCGAGCAGAGATCGGCCGCCTGTTTGGCGATCTCGAGCTTCGCCAGCAACTCGGGCGCGGCCACGATCCAGCCGCACCGCAACCCGGGCGCGAGAACCTTGCTGAACGAGCCGAGGTAGATCACTCGATGGTCATCGTCGCGCGACTTCATCGCCAGCGTGTCGGCCTCGCGGACATAAAGCAGTTCCCCATACGGATCGTCTTCGACGACGAGGAAGTCGTGCTCAGCGGCGACGCGCAGGACCTCCGCGCGCCGCTGCTGCGTCATCAGCCGCCCTGACGGATTCTGAAAGTTGGGGATGGTGTACAGCAGTTTCGGTTTCGTCCTGCCGGCCACCTCGGCAAGCGATTCCGGGACGATGCCATCGTCATCCTGCGCGACACCCACTAGCTCCGCACTGCGGGCGTGGAAGGACGACGTTCCGCCGATGTATGTCGGCAGCTCGACGAGCACGACGTCGCCGGGATCGAGGAGCGTGTGGGCGATGAGATCGAGCGCCTGCTGCGAGCCGGTCGTCATCAGGACATCCGCGGTGTTGCAGTCGATGCCGCGGGACCGGCAGACGCCGGCCACGAAGTCGCACAGACGCGGCAATCCACGCGTCGGTCCGTATTGCAACGCCACGGCGCGGTTCTCGCGGATTACGCGTCCTGCAATCTCCGCAATCTCTTCGGCAGGAAATGTTTCGGGGCTGGGAACGCCGCCGGCGAAGGAGATGACGCTCGGGTCGTTGATCAGTTTGGCGAAGGCTCGGATCGCCGATGGCCGGAAATTCCGCGCATCGCGCGAGAGGAACCTCTCCATCAATGCTCCTCGGTCATCGAAACGAAGCACGCCAGAAACCACGAGCCGATCGCGGCGCCGACCGCGCCTTGTACGACACCGATGACGATCCGGATCGGCGCGAACATCAGTGCCGCCGTCGGGATCCTGTGCTCTGTGATGGTCATCGGAATGCTGAAGGCGGAGGCGAGTGAGCTCAGGGCCATGGAGATGACGAATATGATGACGGCCACCGCCAGATGCCGCCCGAGGTCGGCGCGGAATGCGCGCCAGGCAAGGCGAAGCGACTCGCGCGCCGGCAGGGCGCGGGCCACGCAGATCGTGATCGCCTTCGCGCACCAGATCGAAGTGACGATGCTGACCGGGATGAGAATCAGCACCGACAGCGCCACGCCCGCACAACCGATGACGACTCGGCCGGTCGTGTCGGAGACCGCGATCATCCCGATGATCGTGATGAACAGCGGAACGAGGACGAAGACCAACCCGACCGACCAGGCCAGGTTATAGAGCCAGAAGATCCGCCACCACGACGACGCCCCACCGGCCAGCCAGCGATCGATCGAGAAGGCGCGGAAGGCGTCACGAGTCGAGGCGTTGCCTCGGGCCGCCGCGCGTTCGCCATCGACGTAGATCTGCGTCGATCCTCCCTCGACGAAGGAGTGGATGGCGATCAGCACGCCGAGGACCACGAATCCAAGCACGAAAATCAAGGCGAACAGCAACGCGTGATCGATGAGCCACGTGATCACAGCGCTACGGGGATCGCTGGCATTGACGATGTCATCCTTGGAAAGACCGGCAGCGACCACTGCCGGGATGATGGCGGCCAGGATCGAGACGATGACGATGCCGGCGAAAAGGATGCTCTCGGCAATGCGCATCGCGATAACCTGCCAGTTGGCGACGGTCGAGTCGAACCCGCGACGGAGTACCTCGGTTACGGTGCGCTTCACAGGATGTTGCGACTCTGTTTGTTCGCGATCCGGTGATCGGGAACGCCTTTCATCGAGATCAGCTCCGTCATTTCATGGAGCCGGCTGCGGAGCCGGTCGCCGACACGGTCCTGCAGGCGCTGGCCGTCAACGCTGGCGTCGTCGAAGTAATTGGTCGTGAAGATCGTGGCCCGTTCGGTGTTGTAGCGGCTGTTGATGACGTAATAGAGAACGTCCTGGACGAACTGCGTCGGCTTCTGCGACCCGAGCTCGTCGAGCACGAGAAGGTCGGTCTCCAGCAAGGGCCGGAGAATTTCCGACTTGCTCACGGCGGCGTCGGCGTCGAAACTGGCCTGGATCTCCTGAATGAGATCCTGAAAGTTGCAGAAGAGCACGCGTCCGGGCTTGCCGCAATTGATGATCTCGACAAGCGCGGCGACGGCGAGATGGGTCTTCCCCGCGCCGCAGCCGCCCATGAGCAGCAGACCGCGCCCTTCGATCGTCATCGGCCACGCGTCGACGAATTCGCGCACGCGGTTCCGCGCTGATTTCAGGACCGCGCTGTTCTTGTCGTAGAACGTCTCCAGCGTGCAGTGTGGGTAGTAGCGTCGCGGAATATTCGAGGCCGCGATGCGCTGCCGCCGCCGCAGATCTCCCTGACATCCGCACGGCTCCACGCGCAGCGAATCGCCCGGCATCGGGACCCAACCGGAGCCGTTGCATCGGACGCAGGTGGCGGGGAGAAGGGCGGACATGGGTGCAGTTTAAATCATGCGCGCTTCCGGCGCGTCGCTGCGGCGTTGCCACGTTGTCGGTTGTCAGTTGCCGGCTCCGTCGCAAATTAACCAGCAAGCATGCCTACGTACACAACTGACCACCGACAACGCGGCAACGCCGCAGAAGGCCCAGCCGCGCATATAATCCCGACTTCCCCGATGTCCTCTCCACTCGTGACGTACCTCGAGTCGCGGCCGGATACCGGCACGTTCCTTCTCGGCAGCGAGTTGGGCCGTACGGTGGAGGAGATCTTCCCGCGCGCCGAGACGCTGCTGCCCAAGCCGTACAAGATCTTCCCGGCGGACGAGACGCAGGCCCCGACGTTCGGCTTCCCGGTCGCCGATGCGCCAGTAATGCGCGAGCTGGACGCGAAGCTCGACCGCTGGCTGGCCGATGAGGTGGCCTGGCAGGTCGGCCGGCAGCAGCCTGCCAAGGAGAAAGCGCAGCTTGCCAACAGCGTCTACATGACCCAGCTCATGCGCCTGGCCGAGAACGCGCTGATGTCGAACCTTCTCAGCGACTATCACGCCGTCTTCTGGCTGGCCCATTCGTTCGATCTGTCGAGGCAGTTCTCGTCGATCCCACGACGCGTGAGCACACTGGATACGCAAACCGGGCGCAAGCAGGGCGACGCGTTCAAATACCGGATCTTCGCCAAATGGGCCGCCGACACCCGAGAAGCGATGGTGCAATTGGCCACGAGAGCATCGCCCGTCCTCGACGGGGAAGAGCAACGAGGACTGCAATTCTTCCGGCTGTTGACCGACGACGTGCTCATCCTCACCGAGGAGTTCATCGGACCCGATCTGCGCGAACTGCGATCGTTCGTGAACGGCTACCTGCGCCGCGACTTCCAGCCCTTCCGCGACTCCATCGAACGGCTGCGCGAGATCGCGCTCGACACGCTGCAGCGCGACCGGACCTTCCGCGCCTCGCTGCCGCTCTTCGGCGCCACAGCGGACCAGGGCATTTCCATGGCTCTCCTGTTCGATACGCGTTTCTGGAACTTCCTCTTCGAACAGAACGCGGTTCAGACGGCCGTGACGCGTGAAGACCGCGAACAGTTCCAACTGATCGCGCGACGTTTGCGCGAATTCGCCATCCTGAACCAGTTGCGGCGCGGCATCACGCTGATGACCGTTACGCCCGACAATCAGATCGTTTCTGCGGACAAGCGCGCCACCGCCTACTCGCGGTCGACAAGGCCGATGGATTTCGGCCGCCCGGGCGTCGTCGATCCGATGGTGCACCGCTTCGGCCTGATCTACGACATCTCCAATTTCACGGAGACCCTTGGCAACATCCGCCGCGGCGGCAGGAAGGAGGAGATCTCCTCCTACCGCCAAATGCTGCTGTTTCAAAGAAAGCTCGACTCGATCGCCGGCCGGCACCTTCTGCAGTTCGAGAAGTTCCTCGGCGACGGCGCGTTCTTCACGACTCGCCGCGCGCTGCGCCTCGTGCGCGCCGCGGTCGAAATCCAGCGCTGCTACGCGGACGTCCGGCGTAAGGGTTTCGCGTTCAACAAGGGCCTTCGCGTCGCCCTCAACTTCGGCTACTACCGCCTGCTGCCGATGAAAGGCTCCGGCAACGAACGGATCACGGAATTTTACGGCCCGGGCATCGTCGAACTGTCGCGTCTCACCACCGGCAAGGCCAACAAGGAGATCGACGAGTTCGCGTCGTTTCTGCTGACACACGGCTACGACTCTTCCAAGGTGCAGTCGTTCTTCGCGCCGCTGGCGCGTGGCGTCGACGTCATCGACCATACGCAGCACGCCCGCGAGTTCTACGCCTATGTCAACAACAGCGGCCATCTGGTGAATGAAGGCATCGTGGCGTCGTTCCCGTTGCTGCAGGAGCTGTCGAGCGAGCTGACCGCCGAGGGGCAGCAGTTGTATCGACTTCGTGCGCCGTGGGCGACGTACATCGGCTTCGCACCGTCGCTGACGGGACTCGAGTACGTGGGCGTGCGCCTCATCGGAATGGTGTCGCTGAAGGGACTGGAAGAGGTGGAAGTCGGTGAGATCGTCCCCTTCGTCCCAGGTGATGTCGAGGCAACGCCGCTCGAAGGCAGCGACCCGTTGGTGCTGGCGATCCGGCAGGAGTTCCACCAGGACCGCGAGCCCGAACCGTCTCCGTCCGCGCAGAGCAATTTCAACACCACGACGAGCGAGCAGTTGGTCGAGCCGGAATTGCTGGTCTGCCTCCGCTACGAGCCCGACGGTACCGAGAACGACGTCGTCATCGGCGAGTGGGATCCGCAGACCGACGATCTCTGCCGTCCCCTCCGTTTTCCACGGGGCGATTTCGTCCGCCTCTTCGACCTCCGAGGCGATCTGACCGCCGAGCTTCTGAATGACCGGCGGGTTACCGTCCGCGATCTCTACAATCGCCTCTCCGACCGCACCACGTCACCCGCCGTACCCGTTGCCGATTTCCGCGAACAGTACGCTACGTTCGTGATGGGGACCGCGGTGGAAAAGCTGTAGCGGCGGCGCCGCGCGTTGTTTGCGGCTTCGCAGTTATCGATTGTCGGGTTGTCGGTTGATTTCGCGCACTCCTGTTACCATCAATAACCCAATGCGCGTCGATCATGAGAACCGGGAGATCATCTGTTCGGTCGGCGATCTCGTTAACGAATCGACGTACCGGCGCATCGGGGTGGAGCGAGGGGACGGGTTCCGGCGCATGTGGATCGGGCAGGACATCCACACGAAGCGCGCGGAGATGCGGGCTGGCGAGGATGCGAATTACCGCGCGGAGGTGCACGTCGTCCACCGCACCACGATCGGGGCATGGGCGGTCACCATCACCGGGCGCATCGACGGGCTATCGGTCGACAAGGCGGAGAAGCGCATCGTCATCGAAGAGGTGAAATCGATCCACTTCGACCTCGAGCTCGAAGCGCTCTATCGCTCCGACAAACTGCAGCGGCACCTGCTGCAACTGCTGCTCTACTCGTACTTTCTGTCAGGCCAGCCCGACTTCGACGGCTTCGTTTTCGTGCCGCAGCTCGTCCTCATCGACCTGATCTCCGGCGATGCCAAAACGATCGATGCCGGGTTCGACCGCGAGCGTGTCATCGAGACGCTGAACGAACGGCTGGACCGGCTCATCGCCGATATCGAGACGGCCACGGCCCTTCGGGTCGCCAAGCGCGCCTTCGCCGACACGCTCTCGTTTCCATTCGATGCGATGCGGCCCGGCCAGGAGGAGATCGTCTCCTCCGTGGCGCGGACGATCTATCAGCGCGAGGCGCTGCTGGTCTCCGCGCCGACGGGCATCGGCAAGACCATGGCGGTCCTTTACCCGGCCGTGAAGCAGGCGCTGAAGCTGGGAAAGAAGCTCTTCTTCCTGACCTCGAAGACGATGCAGCAGGATGCGGCGGTGGAAGCACTGGGCCTGCTCAACGACGGCTCCTTCCGCGTGCTTCGCATCCGCGCCAAACAGAAGATGTGCGCGCACACCGAGATCATCTGCCACGAAGACTTCTGCCCGTACGCGGCACGCTACTCGGAGAAGATGCTGCGGACGGATCTCCTCAACCAGCTCGTCACCTCGATGAGCTACTTCGACCCGGCGATCACCTTCGAGATGGCCAAGTCGAACGAGGTCTGCCCGTTCGAGGTGTCGCTGGAGCTGATCGAGCAGGCCGACGTCATCGTCTGCGACTACAACTACATCTTCGATCCGTACGTCGGCCTCAAGGCCTACCAGCAGGACAATGACTTCGGTGACTGCGTCCTCGTCGTCGACGAGGCCCACAATCTCGTCGACCGCGGCCGGGGCTACTACTCGCCGGAGCTGCACGAGGAGCAGTTCGACCGCATTCGCAACCACCTGGCCTCGCGCAATTGCTGGCTGGACGGCGCAGAGGAGTTGCTGGAGCTGCTTCGCGATCACTTCCGCGTACTCGCCGAATCCATCGGCGAGGATCCCGAGGTCAGGCAGGCGCTCTGCGAACCGGACCGCGAGCTGTTCATCGAGCAGCGCAGCGAGTGGGAACGGCTGGTCATGCACTACATCGGCTGGAAGATCGACAACCGCATCGTCGAGACCGATGACCCGTTAATCGATTTCTACTTCCGGCTCGTGAAGATGGCCAACCTGATGACCGAGAAGGGCGATGAGTTCGCGCATCTGATCGAGCGGACGCCGGAAGGTCTGAAGCTGAAGATTTTCTGCAAGGACCCGTCGCGCTTCCTCGGCAGGATCTTCGACTCGGCGCACGCCACGGTGGCTCTCTCCGCCACGCTGGAGCCGTTCGATTTCTACCGCAAGCTCCTCGGCTTTCCCACGGATCGAACGACCGAGCTCTCGCTGCCCTCACCGTTCCCGCGGGGCAACCGCAAAATCGTCGTCATTCCCGAGGTCGATACGTCCTATAAACGCCGGGCGGACTCATACGACCGCATCGCCGACACGGTGGCTTCGATCGCCGAAGCGGGGGACGGAAACTTCCTGGCGCTCTTTCCGAGCTACGTCTTCCTCCGCGAGATCTCCGAGCGGATGCCGCCGATCCGCAAACACGTCATGGTGCAACGCACAGACATGACCGACTACGAGCGCAACGCCATGCTCGACATCCTCCGTGAGCGCTCGCGGAAGGGCAACCTGATCATGGCGGTTTCCGGCGGCATGTACGCCGAGGGGATCGACTATCGTGGCGACATGCTCTCGGGAGTCATGGTCATCGGTCCTGCCTTGCCGCAGGTCAGCTTCGAGCAGGAGTTGTTGCGGCAGTATTACGACGAGCAGTACGGCTCCGGCTTCGAGTTCGCCTATTTGATTCCTGGAATGACGCGCGTGGTGCAGTCGGCGGGACGGGTGATCCGGAGCGAGACGGACATCGGCATCATCGCCCTCCTCTGCCGCCGCTTCACGCAGCAGACATATACACAGTTTTTCCCAGCCGACTGGTACGAGGTGTCGCCTCGGGAGCTGATCTCGAAGAAACCGGCCAGCGAGATCAAAGCGTTCTTCGAAGCCAAACTGACCCCACAATTGAGGCTCGTATGAGAAAAGCCGGCCGCCGCCTCGTCACCCTCACTCTTCACCCTGCACTGTTCACTCTGCTTTTCATCGCGTGCGCTACGGCACCCAAAACACCTCCGCCGCCTCGGCTCCCGCACTGGACGACTGTGCCGGCGTCGGTGCTCGAGTCGCTCTGCGCGGAATTTCGTGACGAGGGAATCTCGCAAACGACGACGATCAACGTCGTGAGAACAGCGCAGCCGAGCCTGATCACGCCATACGGGATGCAGGCACTGGCGAACTCATTCTTTTACAAAGGCCCGCTCGATTCCGTGCACACCGCCGCTGACGCCACCGTGGGCGTAACCGAGTTGCCGATCGCCATCCCTTCCGGCTGTGCATGGCGCGGTATCGCTCCCAAGACCGCCTCCCGCTACTTCGATACGATGACGCTGGAAATCTCGCCACCCCTCGCCAACCCGTACGACCGAAACGCCGCCGGCCTCTTCGCCCGAATGGCTCTGGCCGACGAGTCTCCGACCTGGTACTGGCTCCCGCTCGTCTTCCGAGGGGAGACGTGGTCGGCGGGGAGATTGACTGCGTTGCCATACCGGCAGTGAGCGGGCGGTCTCTTAATCATGTCGATCCGAGGAACCGGTACTCGTTCACTGGCTAATCACTGAGGAGGCCCCAATGCAACCAGTCATCGTCCGTTCCGGCAATTCGTTGCGCAACGAGATTGAGGCCGGGCCACATCGGATGATTGCCGATGAGCCAGCCAGCGCGGGAGGAACCGAGGCGGGCCCGACGCCGTATGACTTCCTTTCTGCGGGCCTCGGAGCTTGCACATCGATGACGATGCGCGTGGTGGCCAGGCGCGAGAACATCCCGCTGGAAGGTGTCGAGATCACGGTCGAGAACGATCGGATGCATGCCCAGGACTGCGTCGATTGCCTCACCACCTCGGGCTTCATCCATCGCTTCACGGTCGTCATAAAGCTGATCGGTAATCTGACACCTGCACAAAGGGCGCGGATGCTGGATGTGGCCGGGCGTTGCCCCGTCAACAAGACCCTTACGTCAGAGATCCGAATCGAGGAGAGGCTCGTCGATTGAGCGGTTTCGCGGTGGCGCGGTTACGAGGTCTCGCAGTGGTCAACTGCAAGGCCTGGCGCTGCAAAGTGACCGCGGCCGCGAAACCCCGCTACCGTGAGGCCCAGTTCTCCATCCAATACTGCAGCACGATCAGCGCCCAGAGCGGCTTGGCGTTGTTTGCTCTGCCGCTGCGATGGGCGGATAACAGCTCCCCGACATGCTTCTCGTCGAGCAGCCCCTGCGCGCGCAGACGGTCCGGTGCGAGGAGACGGTCGACTTCGGCCCGCAACCCCTCGTTGATCCAACTGGCGATGGGAACGCTCAGTCCCCGCTTGCGGCGATAGATCACGTCTTTCTGCAGCCAGCGCTCCGCGGCCTTCTTCAGCACCCACTTCGTCTCGAAACGGTGAAGGCGCAGATCGGGAGGGAGCGACAGCGCGAAACGGGTCACGTCGCGGTCGAGGAATGGCGCGCGCGCCTCGACGGACGAGAGCATCGTGGCCCGGTCCACCTTCACCAGCAGGTTGTCGCGCAAATAGCTGCGGTAGTCGAGCAGCATCGCACCTGCCAGCGGATCAGCGCCTGAAGGAACCACCGGCATTTCCGGGAGTTCGGTCTGCAGTTTGTAAACGTCCATCGAGAGGCCTGTCCCGAACCAGGCCAGATGCCGCTCGATCCATGGCTTCTCTGCGTCGGAGACGAAGCGCTTGAGAAGAAACTCCAGCGTAATCTTCTTCGTCGACGACGGCACGCGCTGCACGGCCCTTCGCAGCGCCGCGCGCACGAACGACGGCAGCGCGTCGTACATCGGTGCAACCTTGTGGCCGATGTACGTCGGGTATCCGCCGAACAGCTCGTCCGCCCCCTCACCGCTGAGGATGACTTTGGCGTGTTGCCGGGCCGCGCGCGCCAGAAGAAAGGTCGGCAGGATGGCCGGATCGGCCAAAGGCTCGGCCACGCCACGGACGACGCATTGAAGCGCCTCCGGAAGCGTCCGGGCATCGGTCGGCACAGGCACGTAGCGTGTTCTGATCCGTTTGGCCAACTCCTCGGCGACGGGACTCTCGTCGTATGACTGCTCCGCGAATGCCGCCGAATAGGTGTGAACCTTGTCGACGCCAATGAACTTCGCGGCGAGGGTGGCCAGAATCGACGAGTCGAGTCCGCCGCTGGTGAAGACACCGACCGGCACGTCTGCCATCACCTGCTTTTCGACAGCGCGCTCCACAAGGCGTTGCGTTTCCGCGATGGCGTCCCGGGCCGGAATCCGCTCGATCCGAAATGACGCAGGATCCCAATATCGAACGGTCTCGTCGTCCCCATGGCTAAAGCGGATAAACGTGCCTGCTTCGACGCGGCGAACGTCGCGGAACGGTGTGCGTGGCTCCGGGATATAGCCGAGGCGTAGGTACTCGCCGATGGCGATGGGGTCGAGCTCGCGGCTGATGTCAGGATGCCGCAGAAGGCATTGCAGCTCCGACGCGAAGATCACCTCGCCGCGCGGCTTCGCGTAGAAGAGCGGTTTCTCACCGGCCCGATCGCGAGCCAGGATGAGCTGCTCGGTTCGGGCGTCCCAGATCGCGAGGCCGAACATCCCGTCCAGCTCCGGGATGGCTGCAACACCACGCTCGAGATACAGCGGAAGAATCGTCTCGACATCAGACTGCGAACGGTACGGATAGTCAGGAAAACGCGCCCGGATCTCCGCGGCGTTGTAGATCTCGCCGTTGCATTCGAGCCACACCTGAGACCCCGGCGCCGCAAAAGGCTGGTCCGCCCGCTCGTGCAGATCGATGATGCGAAGCCGCTCGGTGCCGATGACCGCATCGGGCCGCGTAAATTCGGCATGCCCGTCCGGCCCGCGGTGCCGCAGAGCCTCGCCCATGAAGCCGAGGACCTCTGGGTAACGCAGCGCCGCGCCGTTCGCGACCATTCCGTAGATGCCGCACATCGGGGGCGACTATAACCGGAAAGATTCGAGAGCCATTCGACAGGCGGCCTATCGCGCGTACGCCACATATCGCGCATCACCGGCAACGACGCGCAACCCTCGCGCCGCAAGCTGCGCACGATGCGCCCCGTCATTCACGCGCACGACGAACACCCGCGGTGTCGCAACGTCGGCAAGCGCCGTGTCGAGCCACGTCACCGGTTTGATCGAGGCGCCACCGGCAAAGTTGCCGTAGTGGCGAATGAGGTAGTTGCTCGTGAACTCCTCGGCGTCCGGTGTGACGACGACCATCGGCCGCCGCAGATAGAACGTCATCGAGCCGGTGAAGGCCTCCACGCCGACGACCTCGGTGCGCGGAGTCAGTACAGGCATTAGCTGCCCGGCAAATGCAACCTCGGAGCGACGAGCACCGATCGCCTGCATCACCGGATTGGCCGCCAACGGCATGGCGATCACAGGGATCGTCAGCGCCACCAGCGAAACGTCTCGCCGGGTCACGAAGCCGAGCGCGCCACCGATCAGTAACCCGACTCCCAGAGCAATCGCCGAGAAGCGCGCCGCGTCGCCGTACTCGGCGCGCAGGTGAAGAAAAGGCGGAGCGACTACGAGGGCAAACCCGAGGACCAGCAGCACGACCGCAGCCGCGCGCGAGCCGATGCGCGCATCACGCCAGATGCGAGCGACGAGCAGCGCCACGGGAGCCATCAATGGCAGGATGTACTGCGGCCTCTTCGATTGGGAGATGGAAAAGAAAATGAGCGGGATGGCGATCCACAGCAGCATGTAGATCGTCGATCGGTCGCGGCGATCGATGGCTCGCGGGCTCCCCAGCAGCACGATCGACCACGGCAGCGCTCCGCCGATGAGATAGGGGATGAAGAACCACGGCGGACCGGTCCGCTTGAGCGCCTTCGTGGCCAGCCGTTGGGCCGTTTCCGTTACGACGACGTAATGCAGAAAATCAGGGATCGCGAGCGAGATCGCCCAGACCCACGGCGCGATGGCGAGCACGAAAAGCGCGAGCCCGCCCCACGACCAGAGCGCGCGGAAACGCTTGCGCCAGATCGCGTACGGAATCGCCACGAGCAGCGGCAACGCGATGGCGACCGGGCCTTTCGTGATCACGCCCAGGCCGATGGCGAGCCATGCAAGTGAGGACCATTTGCGCGTGTTCTCCTCGCATGCAAGGTACAGAAACGCCGTTGCCATCGTGATGAATAGCGCCAGCGCGCTGTCGAAAATCACCGTTCTCGAGAAACCGACAGCAAGCGGCGTCGCCAGAAAAACGATCCCGACGGTGATCGCCTCCTCACTTCCCCACACGCGTTTCGCAAACCACCAGAGGAAAGCGGCAGTCGCAAGCGTAAAAAGAAAGGCCGGAAGCCGTGCCGCCACTTCGGTCGGACCGAGAGCCTCCATCACAGCCGCCTCGGCGGCGAAATAGACAATCGGCTTGTCGAGATACGGCAACCCGTCGAGGCGGGGCATGACGTAGTCGTTCGTCGCCGCCATCTCACGCCCGACCTCGGCGTTGCGCCCCTCGTCCGGGTCGAGCAACGGAAACCCGCCGATGTGGATGGAGAGCGCGATCACGACAACGACCAGCCACCATCGGAGAAGCGAAGAAGGACCCGACAAAACGGGCGAAGGATACAGCTAAACTTGAACGCCATGTCGAGACGAACGATTGCGTTTCTGCTGATCACCGCAGTAGCTCTCTCGGGTGTCTTGATTCGGGTGTTCAACTGAAAGACATCCTCGGCCGCACGTTCGACTTCACAACGCCGCCATCACGCGTCGTCTCGCTCGTCCCTTCGCTGACCGAAACGCTCTTTGACCTCGGCGCGGGCGACGCCGTGGCAGGTATCACCGACTTCTGCATCTTCCCCGAGAATCTCGACCGGCCGCGCGTGGGCGGGACGAAGAACCCGCACATCGACGCGATCCGAGATCTCGCCCCCGATCTCGTCTACGTGAACCTCGAGGAAAACCTGGAACGGCACGCGAAGCAGATCGAATCATTCGCGCCGGTCTTCGCAACCGAGCCGAAGACCGTCGATGACGTCGCGGAGCTCATCACCACGCTCGGCACGATCCATGGGCGCATGGACCGCGCCGGCACGCTGAGCGAAGCGCTCGCTCACGAGCGCGGTGCCGTTGGCGCGTTCACCTTCGCCGTTCCGATCTGGAAGAAGCCGTGGATGTGGTGCGGCGGCGACACGTACGTCTCGAACCTCGTCGAGTCGATGGGCGGCCGCAACGTGTTACGCGATCGTGATCGCTATCCCTCGCTCTCGCTCGACGAAGTGCTAGACCACAGGCCTGACATCGTCTTTCTCCCCGACGAGCCCTACATGTTCACATCCGCCGACGCCGCGGAAATCAGCGGCCCGCGTGTCGTTGGACCGTTTCCCGGACACCTCTTTACATGGCATGGAACACGGACGATCCTAGGACTTCGGTTCCTGCGCCCACATCTCATATCCTGAGGAGTCTCACCCCTCGATGATCCCGGTCGCCCAGATGCGAAGAGTCTCTTCGACGGCATCGAGTTGCTTGGTGAAGAAGTGGTCGGCTCCGGTGATGATCATCGTCTCGGCGTTGCGAATCTGCTGGCTGAGTTTCTCGATCTTGTCGACGTCACCGTGTTCGTCCTGGGTGCCGTGCAGGATGAGCATCGGCTTCTCGCAGGAGCGGAGATAGCCGAAGTCGTATTTGTTGACCGGCGTACCGATGAGGAAGAGCGCGTCGACCGCGGCGATCTCGCAGGCTGCGCGCGAGGCCACCCACGCGCCGAAGGAGAAGCCGCCAGCGATGACCTTCAATCCGGGATGCTTCCCGATCAGCCAGTCGATGGCGGCCACGACGTCGCCCTGCTCCCCTTCTCCCCCTTCGTGATGCCCGGCACTGTTGCCGGTCCCGCGGAAGTTGAAGCGGAGCGTGGCCACGTTTGCCGCCTCGAGCCCGCGTGCGGCGCGGAAGACGACCTTGTTGTGGAGCGTGCCGCCGCCGAGCGGATGGGGGTGGCAGACCACGGCCACGGCCGCGGGATCCTGCAGGTCGCGATAAAGCGCCTCGAGCTTCCCGGCACTCGAAAAGACATCGACGTGACGAAGCGGTTTCGGGTTCACAGTGCGCCCGACGTTTCGCGCACCGGCGAGAGTTTGACGAGGATGCGGTCGCCATCGAGCTTCACTTCATGAGTGGCCACGGTGAACTCGGCGTTGCCGGTGCAAAGGCCGGTCCGAACGTCGAATCCCCAGAGATGCCACGGGCAGACGATTTCGTGGCCCATCAGGTCACCCTCCGCCAGCGGGCCGCCGCGGTGAGGGCACGTGTTGTCGGTCGCGAAAAACCCACTCGCCGTGCGAGAGATGGCAACGCTCCGGTCATCGATCCTGACGGCCCTGATGCGTCCGACTGGAAGGTCGGCAACCGCAAGGACTTCGGTAAACGGCTCATTCATCGGAGGCGCACTGTAGCAAGGAAACGGCTGACGTAGGACGGACTCTCCAGTCCGACCGGGCAGGACGGTGGGACTGGAGAGTCCGACCTACGTGATCAATGAACCTTCTCCCTCGCCGCTCGATACGTCTTCCAATCCGGCTCGCTGGCGTCGGAGTTCAACGTGATGGGGAACGGATGGCCTGGGAGCAGCCGGTTCAGCGCGGCACCGAACGCCTTCGGATCGGCCACGTACCAGATCCACGTCCGCTCGCCGTTGCCTGTGAGGGTCATCATCAGATAGCCGACATGGTCGCCCTGGATCGGATCGACGGCCGCCTCGAGCCGGGACATCTGCGAGATGACCTTCTCCGCCGGCATCCCCTGCCCGTCGGGCTCATACTGCCAGTGCATCTCGACCACGTTCGGATACTGCGCCGGCTTGGCATCGGGAGGGATTTCCTTGCGCACCTTCACGACCACGAACTTGCCGTTCTTGTTCGATGCGCCGACGACCCAGCCGAGGTTGGGCGACGACGTTACCGGCGTATCGGCCACAAGCACGGTCGTGATCGAAGCCACACACAATGCCAACGCGATTCGTTTCATACGGACGATTCCCTCATGAGAGCCAGACCGGACGTGGAACACCGCTTCGGCCGACAGCCGCGTGGCCATCCCAGACGCCAGGCACCGTCGTGCCGCAATCGGGGCAGTGCCCGTCGATCAATCGATATGAGCTGACGCGGAACCCGACGCGGCCGATGACGACGACGTCGCACGACGGGCAATGAGTGCTTTCCAGATCACCGACGGCGCCCGGGATGTTGCCGGGATAGATGAAGCGCAGGCCGGCGCGCCGGCCAATCTCATATCCACGCAGCAGTTGCCGCGCGGTCGTGTTCGTGTTCTCGGTCATCTTGTAGTCCTGATGGAAGGCCGTGATGTGCCAGGGGATGTCGGGGTCGACACCGGCCAGAAACTCGGCGATCTTCGTCAGCTCCTGATCGGAGTCGTTGAAACCAGGCACGACGAGCGTCACGACCTCAACCCATATTCCGCGCTGCTTGAGTCCCTTGATCGTATCGAGCACCGGCTGCAGGGTCCCGCCAAGGTCGCGGTAGTGCGCGTCGGAGAATCCCTTCAGATCGACTTTGTAGAGATCGACGTAGGGGGCGATGTAGTCGAGCACTTTCTCCGTACCGTTGCCGTTGGAGACGTACGAGCAGACGAGCCCCTCGCGCCTGGCCTCCTTGAAAATCTCCACAGCCCACTCCGAGGTGATCAGCGGCTCGTTGTAGGTCGAAGTGATCACCTTCGCGCCGTGGCGTTTGGCGAGCTTGACGAGCTCGGCGGGCTCGAGGTCGATGGGGGCCGCGCCCGCGACCGGATCGCGAAGGGCCTGCGACGTGACCCAGTTCTGGCAGTAGCCGCAGTGATAATCGCAGCCAAGCATGCCGAACGAGAGGGCCAACGCGCCGGGATAGGCGTGAAAGAACGGCTTCTTCTCGATGGGGTCGACTTGGATCGCGGCGGCATACCCGCGGGGCACGCGCAACACGCCGTCTTCGTTGTAGCGGACCTTGCAGATGCCTTTCAGGCCGTTGAGGATCTTGCAACGGTGGCCGCAGGCGTAGCAGCGCACGGCCTCGTTCTCGAGTTTGTCGTACAGCTCGGACGCACCCTCGGCGGTCCTGGAGGCCAGGATCTCTCCGAGCGCTGTCTGTCTCTCGGTAGCTACGGGCATGCCGGGGAAAACGCCGGGGATCAGCCGTGTATTGCGGTCACGCGGCACGACAGTGCGTAGCACAACCACGCCAGCGCGGCGCCGGCGATGCCGTCGATGAGGTAGTGCCACCCGGTCACGATCGAGCCGATGAAGATGAAGACGGCGAAGATGCCGAAGAGGGTCCCACCCCACTTTGTAACGCGGCGCATCCAGAGGAAGGCGAGCGTTTGAAACCCCACATGGAGGCTCGGAAAGGCCGCCACGCCGAGAAGAATATTCACGGGCTGCCGCCCACCCCGCAGCCACGCCTGCACCGCCGCGTAATTCGCGATCAGCAGGCGCTGGAAATGCTGCGTCTCCGTGAGAAGCGGGGCCAACGGTAGCCAGACCTCCGGGAAGCGATAGGCGGGCCCGAGTGCCGGCACAGCGACGTAGAGCCAGGCACCGGCGAGCCAGAGCACCGTGTTCGAGTTCATGAAGCAAACGCGCAGCCGCCGATCCGGCGCCGAGGCGATGAAAACCCCGACGATGTTCAGGCTGACAAAGAAAACATACGCATAGGTCCAGTCGATCACGCGCAGCACGGGGGATGGGGAGAAGAGGGTCAGCAGAAACACATTGGGCTCGTAGCCAAAAAAGAGGGCGCGATCGAGGGTCCAGAGCTGCTGGTCGAAGAGATGAGGGTGCACCATCGGCACCGTCAGCTTGATCCAGCCGTAGATGTGCACCCAAACGCCGGTGAAGACTGCCAGACGGAGCGTGTCGATGATCCACCCTGCCGATCGATACGTGGCCAGGAGTTCTCGAGCGGTGCCGCCTCGGGCCGCAAAGGCCAGCCGGATGACCACGCCGAGCAGAGCCTGCAGGAAAAAGCCGACGACGATGGGCGGGACGACCGCACTCATGGTTGAGAGCGTGATCATCCCAAGTCTGCGCAGAACGAACAGCATCACCAGAAGGTTCGCGACCGTGAAAATTTCGAAAAAGTACGGACGCCGGATTTGCGATGCTTTCACGCCGATATCGTACGTTGGATTTGGCGTCCGCTTGTGACCCATTACGCATTCAACATACTTTCTGTTCGATCGTATCTTTGCGTTCGTTTGTATCAGTGGATGACTGGCGTGGCGGCCGCCGGAAGGAAGTACAGCGCCACAGCGATGATGGCGTAGACGGCCAGCAGTTGGATCCCTTCGTACCAGTTTGTCTCTCCGTCCATCACCAGATACGAAAAGATGGCCACGCAGAGTCCCACGGCGAGCATCTCGAAGGGCGTGAACAGAAGATCGAGCGGGTGGCCCAGCGGATAGGAGAGAAAGACGAGCATCGGCGTGACGAAGAGGGCGATCTGCACGCTCGATTGCATGGAGATATTGAGCGCCGTGTCCATCTGATTGCGCATCGCCAGCATCACCGCAGTCGAATGCTCGGCGGCATTGCCGACGATCGCCAGCACCACGAAGCCGAGAAAGACTTCGTTCATCCCCCACGCTTTCCCCGCTGCTCCCACCGCTTGAACAAGCCCCTCGGCGACAACGCTCATCATCACACTGGCGAAAAGGAGCAGACCGACCGCGCGCCGGACACTCCAGACATCCTCCTCCGCTCTCTCCGGCATCGCGTTGACAGCGGTGAGCTGGTCCTTATGCGTCTTGAAAGAGAACACTAGACCGAGGACGTAGACGACGATCAGAATGACAGCGGTACCGACCGACACCTGATGCATGAGCCGAGGCTGATGCGCTGACTGCACGGAGCGGAAGAAGAGCGCCGGAACCAGGAATGAAGCGACGGCGAGAATGAGCTGGCCGGCCTGCGATTCTGCGGCCAGGGCATTGAATTTGAGCGTGCGGTGCTTCCAGCCGCCGGCCAGCATGGACAGGCCGGCCACAAAGAGAAGGTTTCCGACAATCGATCCCGTGAAGGACGCCCGCACGACACCCGGAAGCCCGGCCCGAATGGCGAAGATGGCGATGACCATCTCCGCGAAGTTCCCGAACGTGGCGTTGAATAGCGCGCCGTAAGTGGAGCCCATCCGTTGCGCCAACTGTTCGGTGCTGACGCCGATCCACGCCGCCAGCGGCAGCACCGCCGCACAGGCGAACACAAACTGCCAAACGAGGTTGCCATGCGCAAACTGCAAGCCGATGGCGATTGGAATCGTGGCGTAAAGAGGCCAGCGGGCGATGCGTCTCATGAGGGTTCCAACTCTATCCCGCGAAGGATAGACTCTCACTCCTCTGTGGAGCGGAAGAGATGATCCTCACCGAAATCCACGACCACATCACCACCATCACTCTCAACCGTCCCGAGAAACTGAACGCGTTCGGCGGGACGATGCGTGAGGATCTGCTGGCGGCGTTGCGGGCAGCCGATCGCGATCCGGTCTGCTGCGTGGTCGTGATCACGGGCGCGGGGCGCGCGTTCTGCGCAGGGGGCGACGTCGAGTACATGTCAGGCCTGCAGAGGGATGGGAAGATCGAAGACTTCCAGAAGCTCCTCCAGGCCGGAGGCGACATCGTGACGGAGATCGCGACGATGGCAAAGCCGGTCATCGCATCGGTCAATGGCGTTGCCGCCGGGGCGGGCTGCAACCTGGCCCTGGCCTGCGACTACCGGATCGCGTCCGAAACGGCGAAGCTCGGCGAGACCTTCGTCCGCATCGGACTCCACCCCGATTGGGGTGGAACCTGGTTCCTGCCACGCCTGGTCGGTCCGGGCCGGGCCCTGGAGATCCTGATGACGGGACGCATGGTCGATGCGGCCGAGGCGCAGGCGATCGGGATGGTCGATCGCGTGGTGCCCGCTGCCGATCTCGAGACGCAGACCTCGGCTCTCGCGAGCGCGATTGCCCAGGGACCTCCGCTGGCGATCGCCGGCATCAAGCGGGCGCTGGCGGCGGCGCGCACGAATACCCTGCGCGCGCAGGTCGACCTCGAGAGCGATCACCAGTCAGCCGCATTTCTCTCTCGCGATGCGAGGGAAGGGATGGCGGCGTTCTTCGAAAAGCGGCCGCCGAGGTTCGAGGGGGAGTGAGCGGGATTGACCGATCGGAGCAGCCTGGCGTGGATGGAAGTGATCTGAACGCACACGCGGCCGCAGGCTCCCCGCTGAGCTGGACGGTCCGTGCCTCCTCCGCGGTCTTCGGGCTTTCACTCGCCATCGGGCTTTCGCCCCGCCTCGCCCTTCGCGCCCGTCCGGAAGAGTTGCTCTCGGCACTGAAGTTGGCCGGGTACAGTCCGAGGGGGCTGGTCCTTCAGTTCCTGTTCGCCGTGCTCCTGACCGCGGTCTTCGCCATCGCGGGCGATCGGATCGCGCGACTCCTCGCGCCGTATCGATGGGCAGCCATCAGCTACAGCGCGGCGCTCCTCATGGCACCCGTCACCCTGATGAGCTACGGAAACTTCAAGCATGTGCTGCTGCTTGGCGCCGTCGCGGCGGTGATCGTCGTCGTGCGCAGGCGAGACCCACACTTCTCGCAGGGGGACGTCGTCCTGATCCCGGTGGTCCTGGCCTGCTACATGGCGTTTCTCGACCTCGGGTTCGGTCACACGGCGATCGCGACGTTCCTTCGCGCGGCAATCGCCATTCTTGCCATTCGCCTGATCGTCCCGGTTTCGGACGCGTTCGTGGCCTCTCCCCTGGCCCTGGCCGCGGAGATCGGCCTGCACACGCAAGCGCTCGGCGCGGCGATCGCGTTGATCGTGATCTTTGCCACGCCGTTTCTTCTTGCGAGGATGAAGCGGCCTCTCCCGCGCAGGATCATCTACCCGATCGTCGTCTTCCTTTATCCGCTGGCAATGATCAGGCTGCCGTCACCGGTTGCTTCGAATTTCTTCGAGGACGGGCATGACGTGCCGGTGGCAGCGGAGATGGTGCGCGGGAAGAAACCGTATACCGACATCATCCCGACGCATGGATTGATCACCGACGGCGCGCTCTATTTCGCGGCCACGAAGGCCGGTCTCGGCTCCCTTCACGATCTGCTGAACACGCGCCTCGTGGTCGGGTTCCTGAGCGGCATAGCGCTCTACTGCCTCGTGCTGGCGGCCACAGGGAGCGTGAACATGGCCCTGCTCGCGGCATTCCTGACGTTTTCACTCTTTCCGGTGTCGATGATCTGGATGCGGCCTTCCGCGGCGATCTTCGCGCTGGCCGCGACGGTGGCTGCGACGCGTCTCCGCTCGCGCCGCCGGTTCATGGTCGCGGGAGCGCTGGTCGTCGTCGCCTATCTCGTCAGCATCGACTTCGGCATCTATTCGGCGATCGTTGCACTACTCGCGGCATTCCGCGCGCGGGCTCTGCGCGCGCTGGCGATCGGCGTCGCCGCTGCCGCCGTTCCGACGCTGCTGATCTTCGCGGCATTCGGATTCGCGCTCGATTTCATCCGCGTCAATGTCCGGGAGATCCTCGGCAGTCACTCCGCTTACTTTGTCCATCCGCTGGAGATTCCCGAGCCGCTCCGCTCGCCGGCTCTGCTGCACCATCTCGCCGACGGATTGATGCCGATCACGTGGTGTCTGGCGCTCCTCACGACGTGTGTTGCCCTGGCGCGGTCTCCGCTGCGGTCGCGGCGAAGCGATGGCCTCTGGCTGATCGGGATCTGGATGGTGGTCGCACTCGCCTCGTCCATCGAGCGCGGCAACCCGTACTACTTCACTGTCGGTACGCCATTCCTATTCGTGGCCATCTGGACCCTGCGCCGGCATGTCCGAACGCTGGCGATCGTGCTCATGGTCACCGTTACACTCCTCGCCGAACCGTTCCGGCACGTGATCAGCGTGATTCCGGAGCTGAGGAGCGCGAAGCAGGGGCCGATATTCGATCCAACCGTCACCGCCTCGATTCACGCGGCGCAGCGATTCACGACCTCGTTGAAGCCGAGCGAAACGTTCGTCGACTTTTCGAACTCCGCGCTTCTCTATGCGCTGCTGAACCGCGACTGCCCGCTACGTCAGGTCGAGGTGGCGAGCTACCAGACGGAGGAGGGGCAACATGAAGTCATCGAGCGGATCGAGCACAACCCTCATATTCGTGCCGCGCTGATCATTTTCCCCGGATCAATCCAGACGGTCGACGGCATCCCGAACGCGGAGAGAGCGCCGAAGGTCTGGGCATTTCTGCAAAGGAACTTCACGCCGGTCTTCAACCAGGATGGCGTGGTGTTCTGGAACCGCAATCGATGAAATAATCAGAGGAGATGCCCGCGCCCCTCCACAAGATCCATTACACCTATGCCGAGTACCTCGCTCTCGAGGCTTCGAGCAACGTCAAGCACGAGTTCCTCGGCGGGCAGATCTATGCGATGGCCGGCGGCACGCCGGAGCACGCCGCGCTGGCGGCCGCCGTCATCGGTCTGGTCTTCACGCAACTCCGCGGCGGCAACTGCCGCGCGTACGATGCCGACCTGCGCGTTCGCACACCGTCCGGCCTTGCGACCTATCCGGACGTGACCGTCATCTGCGGGCCGAGCGAGCGCGACGAAGCCGACCCGCAGTCGGTCACGAACCCAACGCTGATCATCGAAGTCTTGAGCCGCAGCACCGAGGAGTACGACGCAGGCGACAAGTTCGAGCACTACAAGACGCTTCAGTCGCTGCGGCAATACGTCCTCGTGTCGCACCGGGAACGCTCCGTGGAAGTCTGGACGCGCGGGGAGGACGCCGGGTGGCAACGGACAATCGTTCGCGAGGGTGAGATCGCCAAGTTAGCAATCGACGCGCATCTGGACGTTCACGAGCTCTACGAGGCCGCTGCGGAGCCTTCGGCGTGAAGGCAAATCTCGCGCGATGCTCACGTGAACCTCGTTCCAACATTCAATACTCTCCGCTGCCGAGAATGGGTAGAGGGAGTACCATCGAGCGCATCGATGCGCCATTTTTCACACGCTGAATGCGCAAGAGGTTCAAGCAATACTGTGTCGACTCGGAACCCACCAGATCTCGCCCCGCCTCACCACGTCTCCGGTGGAAGGGCCATCGATTGCATGAGGTCGAGGGCAGGATCCAGTTCGCTCTCATTGCCGGCATACACGTCGTCCAATTTCTCCCGAACGCCCTGTGAGGAGTGCCGATCGGCATACTCCTCCTCGTGACCGGCCGTCCGCGCAACGACCAGCGTCTCGTCATCCTTCTGCGGCGCGTCCGCGACGAAGGCGTCGACGGCCTCGGCGATGGCGTCGCGAACGGCACTAGCCGAGGAGTTGGCGTGGCGTGACAGGAGCTCCTCGAATACCTCATTGCCCCATTCGTCGCCGGCCGCGTTTTCAGCCTCGCTGATACCGTCGCTGTAGAGCACGACCGTCGAGCCGGCGGGAAACGGCCGGGTCTGCGTCATGTATTTCGACGAGCCGAGGATTCCGATCGGCAGGCCGTGGGAGCGAAGCTGCTCGATGCGGTCGCCGGTGACCACATAGCAGGGATTGTGGCCGGCGTTGACGAACTGGATCGTCTCCGCCTCCGGATCGATCGTGACGATGATCATGGTGATGAACTTGTTCTCGGCCGACCAGCTATGGATGTGGCGATTGAGCTCGGTGGCAATATCTCCCAGCTCACGACCCTCGGCGAAGAGCAACTGCACGGCGGCGTGAAAGGCCGACACGAGCAACGCGGCCGGCATCGACTTCCCGGACACGTCGGCCACGATGGTGGTCAACGTCCCCTCGCGCTGGAAGAAGGCGTGGTAATCGCCGCCGACCTGCCTGGCCGGCCGCGAGAGGGCAGCCAATTCGAGGCCTTCGATGATCGGGATCGACTTCGGCAGAATGTCTCTTTGAATCGTCGCGGCCAGATCCAGCTCCCTCTGCATGGCCTGCTTTTCGAGCGCTTCCTTGTGAAGGCGCGCGTTTTCGAGGGCGATGGCAACCTGGTTCGCGAAGAGTGACAGGAGCCGCAGCTCGTTCGCCTCGAAGGCACCGACGGCGCCTTCCCGCGTCTCACGGTCGCCGGCGGCGAGAACGCCGATCACAGCGTTGTCGCCTTTGATCGGCACGGCCACCGTGGCGATGCAACCGGGAAAGATGCACTCCGACGTGTCCTCGAACGTCAGCGCTTCACCCGCGGCAATGACCCGGTCGGTGATCTCGTCGTCGAGGAAATCGGAGCGCGTGTCGCCAAAGGAGCGATAGACGCGGAAGCGATCGCCGTCGCGGAGGAAGAGCGCGGCCCTGCGCGCATTGATGAGAGAGATCATCCGGAAGAGGATCTCGTCCGCCAGCGCGTCGATGTTCAGCGTTCCGGCGATCGAAAGGCCGATGTCGTAGAGCGACTCCAGTTCCCAGAGGCGGTACTTGAGCTGGAAATCGCCCTCGCGCATCTCCTGGGCCATGCGGTGATTGCTCAGCAGGGACGCCGCGAACGAACCGGCGGCGTAGAGCATCTGCAGATCGTCGTCCGAGGCCGGGTCACCGGTCAGCGCCACGACGCCCAGATGTTCCCGGGCCGTCCGCATCGGAATGACGTGACGCGGCATCGGATCGAGAGGCAGATCGGCATCGGACGCTTCGCCATCGAAGATCTCCGGGGCCACACACAGGTTCGACTTGGCGGCCAGGCGCATGGCCGTCCCGCGCGCGTCGCGCAGGTAGACGGCGTCGACGTCGTACGGCGTGTGTTTGTTGAAGGCGTCGAGGATCAGCGACCCCTGCGTCGAGAGCGTGGCGCGCTCGAGCTGTTGCAGGTCGTTCAGAAAATCGGCAAACCGGCGAACGAGGGGGGACATGAAGAGGGTGGAAGAATAGCAGTTGCGCGGTCGCGGTCGCGCGGTTACGAGGTATCGCGGTCTCGCGGTCTTGCGTTGAGCACCGCGCAACCCCGAGACCTCGCAACCGCGCTACCTCACAAGCCCAGTTCCTTCAACGCCGCGTCCTCGCTGTCAAAGATCCTGGCGTAGTTGGCCAGTCCCATGATCTGAAAGGTCTTGTGGATGACAGGAGTGAGGCAGCAGAAGGCGATGGTGCCGCCTTTATCGATCATCTTCTCGATGATCTCGATCAGGATGCTGATGCCGATGGAGTTGACGATTTTCGTATCCCGCAGGTTGAGAAGGAGAGTGCGCACGCCGGCGTCCATCAACTCGTAGGCCCGGTTGGCGATCTCTTCGCCGCCCACGTTGTTGATGTAGCCCTTCGTGTAGAGCACCGCGCCGTTCGGCTTGCGGTCGACCGCGACTTTCAATTCCTCAGTCATGATTCTTTCTTCTCGTATTTGACCATATGGATAGTGGTTCCACCACCCGACGACGTCGAGATGCTTACCTCATCCATGTGCGCTTCGATCAGTTGCAATCCGCGGCCGCGTTTGTGAGAGACGCCAGCCGCGGGACGGCGGGACCGGGCCTCGGCCGGATCGAATCCCCGCCCATGATCGGTGATCCAGACATCGATCCGGCTGCCATCGTCCTGGGAAGTACCGACGAATCTTAAATAGATGCGGTTGTCAGCGCAACCTGAATGCTCGCGAGCGTTGATGCACGCCTCGATGATCGCATGAGTCATCTCATCGATCTTCTCGGAGCTCATTCCAAGCTCGCGGGCCAGATTGCCGGCCGCGCGGGCGGCCGCGATCTCGATATCCGCGACCATTGGAAGAGTCAGCTCCATCTGCCGCTCGGCGGTTGTGGTCATTTCTGCCGGATCCTGAAAGACGGAGTCAAAAGCCGAGAAGTAACGCTACCGCTGACTTGATCCAGTCGGGGATGCCGCCCAACTGGTCGACCGCCAGGAGTGCGAACGTGTTGACCGCCAGCAGCATGGGAAGCGCGTACTGCACGGAAACGGAGCTGGTGCGGGTTTCGGCGATGCTTTTCATGGTGTTCCCCCTCAAGTGTCGGGACCACCCAAGAGCAACGCCACTGCCACGCCTGACTTTCGTCGTCCACTCTCTCTAAGCCTCTGATCTCGTGAAGTTTACACGGAAACGCATCGGTATGTGACGGACTGTTGCAAGTGTGGCGAATCGCCACACTCGGAAGGTTTCAAACATTTGCATCTTGGTAAGTAGCTGTGAGCAAGCGTTTTACTAGTGAACGTCCCAGGACTCCACAGTTGGGGCTAATTGGGACATTGCTTCACGCATCCGGTACAGCGTCTTCCGGTCGACGCCCAGGATCTTGGCCGCTTTCGACATATTGCCCTTCGTGTGCGCCAGGACGCGCGCCACGTAGCGGCGCTCCAATTCGCCGAGGGAGGGGAAGTCGGTGAGCAACTCCACGCCGCCTGCTCCGGATGCCGATTCGGGGAGCGCCAGGTCGCCCGGATCGATCACCGGATCGGTCGTCAGCGCCAGCGACCCCTCCACCAGGTTCTCGAGCTCACGCACGTTCCCGGGGAATGGATAGCGCATCAGCTTCTGCAGCGCCTCCTGCGTGATGCGCACGTCGTGAAGCCCCTCGCGCTTACCGTACTTGTCGAGGAAGAAGCGGACCAGCTTGGGAATGTCTTCCTTCCGGTCGCGGAGCGGCGGAAGGACGATCTCGACGACTTTGAGGCGATAGTAGAGGTCCTGCCGGAACTCGGTCTTCTCGATCATCTGCTCGAGGTCGCGATGCGTGGCGGCCAGGATGCGGACGTCGATGGGGATGCGCCGCCGGCCGCCGAGTTTCTCGACCTCGCGCTCCTGAAGCACGCGCAGAAGCTTGGCCTGCAGGGCCAGCGGGATGTCGCCGACCTCGTCGAGGAAGATCGTGCCGCCCTTGGCCAGCTCGAACTTGCCGGGCCGGGCGTCGACGCCCGTGGCCACACCGCGCTCGATGCCGAAGAGCTCCGATTCGAGCAGCGTCTCCGGGAGGGCCGCGCAGTTGATGGCCACGAACGGGCCGTCCTTGCGCGGGGAGTTGCCGTGGATCAGGCGGGCCACCATCTCCTTGCCGGTGCCCGATTCGCCGCGAATGAGCACGCTGGCCTGCGAGTCGGCCACGCGGGCCACAAGGTCGATGACCCGTTGCATCTTCGGCGAGTCGCCGATCATGAGACGGTCGTTGTAGTCGCGCAGCATGCGCTGCTTGAGGTTGCGGTTCTCATCCTCGAGGGTCTCGCGCAGGACGGAGAGCTTGTGGAAGTTGCGGGCGTTGTCGATGGCGGCGCCGCCGATCGCCGCCAGCGAGGAGAGGAAGCGAAGGTCGTCTTCGACAAAACTGCCGCTCTTGGCGCCGCGCTCTTCCTTGCCGCCGACGCCGATGATGCCGATGATCGTCTCGCCCGAGATCATCGGCGCCAGGAGCAGGTCGCTGCCGGCGCCGCCGAGAAACTTCGACACCGTCACAGAGATCGGCTCACGCGAGGCCAGCACCTGCTTGATGGGAGGCTCGGCCAGGATGGCGTTGGCAGGCGTCGGGATCTCCACGCCGAACAGGAAGATCTGCTGGACATTGAGCTTTTCGTCGAGCGAAAAAACAAAGCCGACCGTGGCGTCGAGCACCGCGATGGCCCGGTGCATCAGCTCGTCGATCAGCTCCCCTTCCGGGCGCAGCGTATTCAGCGCACGGCCGACGTCGTAGAGCGCCTCGAGTTGGAGGAGCTTGCGGCGGAGCTCGAAGTTGGATTGTTGCGCCATGGTGTTGGTTGGTTACTAGGTTACTGGGTTGCTGGGTTACTGGGTTACTGGGTTGCTCGGTTGCTGGGTTACTGGGTTGCTGGGTTACTGGGTCACTGGGTTACTGGGTTACTGGGTTACTGGGTTGCTGGGTTGCTACACAGCACAACCTAGCGACTCAGTAACCTAGCAACCTAGCAACCTAACCTAGCAACCTCATCGTCAGTCCTTCCCCACCGCCCTCCTACACTCACCCAGCAGAAAATCACAGTTCCAGCTTGCATAGAACGCCGAATCCATGGAGTAGATTCTGACGAAGAGCGGCGCCGCCTCGTCGAAGCGGCCGCGCTTCATCTCCGTCCTGGCCAGAAAGTAGACGGCACGGATCGTCAGCGAGTCGACCTCATTCTTTTCGACGATGCCCCGGAACCCTGCCTCGGCCTCGGCAAACGCACGCCGCTGGTACGCGCAGAGCGCCTTCGAGTACTCATCTGTCCCCCCGCACGTGGTGGGCGGTTTCGCCTCCGCCGAGGCGGCAATGGCGAGGAACAGGAGGAGCAGAGCGCGACGCATCCTCGCCAGTTTACCCTCCTCTGTCATTCCGAACCGGCGGCGCAGAGCCCCCGGGGAGAGATTGGACGTTCAAGGTATTTGGAATGTTGCTGGATCGCAGGCTTAGCCGGCCTGAGCACGCTGGAGGCGTGCGGTAGATTAGCCGGTGGCAAGCGCCGAAGGACGCGCCGCCACCGGTTACCAATCCACACACGTGTCGTACCCCGGCAGGGGTACCGGAGCGTTGACGTATGCCGTCGACGACATCGATCTCCGTCGAACGTGCCCTCCGGTGACGCGAGCGCGGTCCGCGACCCCTGCCGGGGTCGGTGATGGCCACGATCCCTAACCGGTGGCGGCGCGTCCTTCGGCGCTTGCCACCGGCTAATCTACCGAACGCCTCCGGCGTGCTTCGCGCTGGCTGCCTACGATCTGTAAACCTCAAATTCCAATACGCACCCTTAACGTCCAATCTCAAGCCGACTCGGAATGAGCGATTACACTGCCCTTTGATGGACCTCTCCCTCGGAATCATCGGAAGCGGCCGGGCCGCGTGGGCGTTCGCCTCGGCCTGGAAGCAAATCGGCTGGCCCATCATCGGCGTGGCAACGCGCGGCGCGGAGACACCGATCGGCCCTCGAAGATCAATCGCCGAGCTGGCAACGACGTCCGACATCCTCCTCATCGCCGTCAGCGATCGGGCCATCGAAGAGGTGGCCGCGTCGATCCCCGACACTGCCGCGATCATCGTCCATCCGAGCGGCGCCCTTCCCTCGCTGCGGGGCGGCTTTTCCCTTCATCCTCTCAAGGCGCTTCCCCCGGTGGGCGAGCCCTCCGGCCTGGCCGGCACCCTGCTCGTATTCGAGGGAGCACACCGCGACGTCGCTGAACGGATCGCGCATGCCGCCGGCGCCCGCTTCGCGGAGATCGCACGCGATGCCAAGACCCGCTATCACGCCGCCGCGGTGTTCGGCTCGAACTACGTGGCCGCTCTGCTCGATATCGCTGACGAGCTGATCGGAATCGAGGGAGCGCGCGACGATCTGGCCGCGCTGGCGCGCTCCGCCATCGACAACTGGGCCGCGCACACCGATGCCCAACGCTTCACCGGCCCGGCCGCCCGAGGGGACGCGGACATCGTCGAACGCCATCTGTCCGCCCTGAGCGACCGGCCGGAACTTGCAGAGATCTACAGACTTCTGGCCGCGCGTATTGTTGCGACCGCAAAGTAGCGGGTGCTACCATCGACCTCCTTTCGATCGGAGCGCGGGCGGAATGGTCTTCTTCAATTACGCGACGATGCAGATGGCCGCGAAGATCGTTTACTACGGTCCGGGCCTCTGTGGAAAGACGACCAACCTGCACCACATCTACGCCAAGACCTCGCCCCAGAGCCGCGGGGAGATGGTCAGCCTGGAGACCGAAACCGACCGGACCCTCTTCTTCGATCTCCTTCCCATCGACGTCGGCGTCATCGGCGGATTCAAGACCCGTCTTCAGCTCTACACCATTCCCGGCCAGGTCTTCTACAACACCACCCGCAAGCTCGTGCTCAAGGGCGTTGACGGCATCGTCTTCGTCGCGGACTCGCAACGGGCCATGCTCGAAGCCAACCTGGAGAGCTTCAAGAATCTGCGCGAGAACCTGGGCGAGATCGGCTTGTCGATCGACGAGATCCCCCTGATCCTGCAGCTCAACAAACGCGACCTGATGAGCAGCGCGCCGGTCGAAGACGTCCTCGACATCGTCGACCCCGAGAGAAAGTACGACTGGGTGGAGGCCGTGGCATCGCGCGGCGACGGCGTCTTCGAGACATTGAAGGTCATCTCGAAGCTGACGCTGCGCACCCTCCGCCGGCGCATGACCGGCGAGGAGCCGGTCAAGGCCACACCGCGCCGGCAGAACGCCGACGTGGCCACCTTCCGTGTCCGCGAGGATGTGGCCGGACCAAACCTGGCCATCGGCGGAGCGGCGCCGGCCTCGGGGGCCGCCACGGCACCGATCGCCGCTTACAACCCCCAGCCGCAGACCGCCCCACCGTTGCAGATCGTCAAGCCCGTCGAGGATCTCTCTGAGGATCGATCTGAGGATCGATCTGAGGATCGATTTAACGATGAGCTCTCCATCGAGGACGAGTTCTTCGCCGACCCGGACGCGATCCCTTCCCTCGGCGAGCCACCACCGCAGCCGCCGGAGTCTCAGTCGCCGGAAACCGAACCGGAGCTCTCGCCGCCCGCGGCTGCCTCCGCCCCCGAACCGGAGATCGACTTCGGCCAGACGGAGAAGCCGTCCAGGAAGGCTCCCGAAGTCAAACACGTCAAGGTCCGGTCGTCGGTGGACATCATGGCCGAGCTGGAGTCGCTTCGGAAACGCGCCACGCAATCGACACCGAAACCGGCCAAGAAGGAGTACTCGCCCCTCGACGCTCTCCGCCATCCACCCAAGCCGAAGCGCGACATCCATCAGACCGTGACCATGCCCATGGCGCCCGGAACGCTGTCGAAGTCGAAGCAGTTGCGCCTTACGGTATCCTTTGAGAATGACGGAGGGGTCGTTCAGTCTCAGGAGCAGTCGCTCGACCTCGGCGATGCAAGCGACGTTCAGTCGCTCTCGGTCAACCTGAAGTTCGAAGATCTGTAGCCGGCACGGCCGGCAGCGTTGGTTGCCCAAGGCTCGGCCACCAACTCGTCAGATCTCGTCTGCCGCGCAGACTCCTGTAGAATGATCGAGCGATGCTGGCGGCGGAGCCTTGGGCAACCAGCGCAGCCGGCCGTGCCGGTGGGAGGGGATGATGAAGAGTCGAGCCGTCGTGCTGCTGGTGGCCGTCTACGCCGTTGCCTGTGCCACGTCGACACCTCCGCCGAAGCCGGTTGCCGCTGTTCTTCCCGTTTCCAAGCCAAAGACACCCTCGGCGGCAAAGCTGCAGGCCGAGGACTACCAGCGAGCGCTCGAAAACGCCTACAACCAGATCGTGGCCCGCGAAGGGAAACCGGTGGCCGAGCCGAAGGTCGACATCGAAGCGGCGGCATCGATTCCGATTCCCGATCACCCCACCATCCGAGGGGCCTTGCAGTACTTCACCACCGATCTCAAGCCGAGCATCCAGGACTCGCTCACCCGCTCGGGGAAGTACAAGAATCTGATCGAGAAGGCGCTGGATGACTACAAACTGCCGCGCGGCCTGGCCTATCTGCCGGTGATCGAGAGCGCCTACATACCGACGGTCACCTCCCGCGCCGGCGCCTACGGGATCTGGCAGTTCATGCCCGAGACGGCACGCGACTACGGCCTGCGCGTCGACTGGTGGGTCGACGAGCGTGCCGACCCCGAACGCTCCACGCGCGCCGCCGCCGCCTACCTCCGGGATCTCTATCACCAGTTCAACGACTGGCCGCTCGCTCTGGCCGCCTACAACGCCGGCCCGGGCCGCATCCGCCGGGCCATGCAATCGACAAGCGCGGCGACATTCTGGGAACTGCTCGACAATGAAGCCATCCCGAAAGAGACGCGCGGCTACGTACCGACGTTCTTCGCCACGCTGACCATCGCCAGCGACCCGGCCACCTACGGCTTCCGCCTGGGCCAGCCGCTCGATTCCGATCTCAAGCCGGTCGTGGTCGAGGGTCCCCTCTCCCTCCGTTATCTCGCCTCGGTTGGAAAAGTCGACGAAACACTGCTTCGCGAGCTCAACCCCTCCTTCCGGCAGGGCATCGTGCCGCCGGGGAAAGCCACCGTGCGCGTTCCATCGAAAGCCGCTGCTGCCGTCGCCGCTCGCGCCGCCACCCTGAAGAATGAGGATGCGAACATCGCCGTCTGCTCCTACACCTTGCGCGAAGGAGAGTCGCTCAAGCGACTGGCCCGAGCCCTCGGCACCAACGTCGACACGCTCGTGGCCATGAACAACCTCCACTCCGCCACCGCCATCGGCGAAGGCGATTCCATTTACCTCCCCGTCCGCGCCCGCGAGCTGGGCGCCCTGCTCTCCCACAGCGACGCCTACTACGCCGTGAAAAAGGGCGACACCCTCTACTCGATCGCCAAAAGCCACAGCCTGACTGTCGATGAGCTGCTCGACCTCAACCAGCTCGACTCCGACCACATGCTCCATCCCGGAGAACGGGTGCGAGTCACCGCCCCGCGGACGGTAACTGCCGGCGGGATGTGAACGCTGCGGGAGTACCGTTGCGAAGAAAGTCCGGCGCATCCCTAACAGCCTTCTTGAAGCACTTGCGACTCCCTTAATCGAGAGTCCTTCTCCCCCCGCGGTTTCTTGCGGGGGGAGAAGGTGCCGAAGGCGGATGAGGGGGCGGCGCTCGCGCTGAAGTTGACTGTTTTCATGAGCTTCCCACGCCCATTCATGGAACCAGTCCACTGTTTGGCAAGCTCCAACGCCCCCTCATCCGCCGGAGCCTGCCCTGAGGAGCGACAGCGACGAGGGGGCACCTTCTCCCCCCCGCTGAAAAGCGCGGTGGGGAGAAGGACGCTCGATTGACACTGGCTGCGATTCCACTCAGATAGTGTTCGGAATGCCGAGGGCGGGTGCGCATCGGCCTCGGGTAGGGTGTGTTTCGGCCGTGCTCTGCTGCGCTTCGTGTGTGCGTCGGTGCGTTTCGTCTGTGCGATGGTGCGTTTCGTGTGTGCGCCGCTGTGTTTCGGCTGTGCGTCGGTGCGTTTCGTGTGTGCGCCGCTGTGTTTCGGCGGTGTTTCGGTGCGTTTCGTCTGTGCGTCGCTGCGTTTCGTGTGTGCGCCGCTGCGTTTCGGCTGTGCGACGGTGCGTTTCGGCTGTGCGCGCTGTGTTTCTGGCCGTGCGCACTGTTTTTCTGTCCGCGCGCACTGTTTCTCTGCCGGTGCGTACCGTTTCTCTGCCGGTGCGCACCGGTTTTCTGCCGGTGCACGCCGTTTCTCTGTCCATGCACACCGTTTTTCTCTCCGTACACGCCGTTTTTCACCCGGTTCACTTGTGATCCTTTGCCGCGCACATTTCCCGCCGGACCACCATCCCGACAGCGAGGAGTAAAGGAGCGAAAAAAGACTTGACAGGATTGAAATCTCTGCTACAGTGCCAACCCTCGATGGGCTAGTTCGCTAACCCATCGAGACTGGGAGCCGGCGCTCGTGAGAGCCCCCAAGCTCCTGGCGGCCAACGGGTGGGACGACGGTGCTGGATAGTGCGACTGTCCCATCCCTGCGGGAGTTGAGTGGTGCTCCTCCTGCCGCGGGCTCTCGAAGTGTGCGCACACTTCGGGGAACATCAACCGGAAGAAACGGCGCCCAAAAACGCCCGCTCTTCCAGCCGGTGGTCGCCTGCACTCGTGCACAAAGTGCTCGTCGTCCCTCCGGCGTAACACGCAGATGGTCTCTCAGGAGGAGACGACATATGAGCACCAACGAAACCATGCATCAAACCACGAATACGGTGGCCGCCACGGACATCCCGCAGCCGACACCGACATTGACGCCCGAGGCGGTGGTCGAGCAGTTGCGCATCATGCGCGGGCAGATCGCCGAAGTAACGCAGTTGACACCGGCACAGCGCGCAACGCTGCGGAGCCAGAACCGCACCAACAACCCGATTCTGCAGGCGTCGATCAACGTCATCGGTGCGTTGGACATCGTCGAGCAGGCGGTCGGTCAGCCGGCTGACGAGGTGCGTCAGATGTACGACGAGGCCAACCGCTGGACAGCGGCCGAGGATGAGCTCCGGTCGATGCTGAACGGCATCGCCGGGGCGAACCTCATTCGCCGCCAGCAGATCGCACTGGTCGCCGGGCGTGCCTACAACATTGGCACGCAGTTGGCGCGCGATCCGGCCCACGCCGTACTCGTGCCGCATGTGCAGGAGGTCAAGCGACTGAAGAGCTTCAAGCGCCGCAAGAAGGCGGCGCAGGCTCCCGGTACGCCGCAGTCACCGGCATCCGGAACGCCGGCGCCATCGGCGCCCGCGAAACCGGCAACGGCGGGTAGCGGAACGTCCGGCAGTTTTCAGCCGTAAAATGTGATGGGAGGAAGTGCGACCGGGCGCGTGCAAACGCGCCCGGTCGTTTCCTGGGTCCGACAACCGAACACCGACAACCGGCAACGCGCCGAAGGCGCAGATCATGGGAGAAAGGACATGAGAGGAAAAGCCCACGAGTATCTCAATACCGAGGAAGGGAAAGGTCTCGAGGAGTTCCTCCGCAATGATGGGTTTCTGAAGGACGAAGTCCCTCGGATCCCCCCCTCGGTGACCTACGCCGAGCTACGCCGGACGGCGGCGCGGCTGCGTTCCGGCAAGATCCGTGGGAATCCGCGGATGCCGCCGAACGAGCTGGCCGACCTGATCGAAAAGTCGATCAGGCAGGATCAGATCGTGCGAGGGGTGTTCAAGGCAGATCGTGAGCAGACGGCGTTCGAGCGCGAGTGTGAACTGAAGGATGAAGCGACCTTCGTAGCCGGTTTCCACCACCTCAAGAAAATCCCCGAGGCGGCCGATCCGGAGAGCCCGGTAGCGGAGCAGGTCCGGCAAATCCATCGCGAACTGAAAAAGAAGATGGGACGGGGCCGCAAACGGAAACGCTGATCCGCAAATGACGCAGATGACCGCAGATGGAGGACGGTTTCCTCTGCGTTATTCTGCGTCCATCTACGGATGGACACCATGTGCATTTCTCCCGGGGCCTCCCACCGCAAGCCAGGGACGATGTGGCACAGACAGCGGTTGGCGTCATCCCGTGGTGTTACGTGTGAGTTGTCAAGCCTTAGGTTTCGGGAGACAATAGGTTGAGGTCGTCGTGACTGTTCAACATGACATTGCATGCAGCTGTGTTGTCAATGCGGACTGCTGTGTCCGCCGCAGGCTGCTGATCCTATGACTCTTGCCGACTCTCTCCTCCCAGCTCGAGACGCGGTCATGAACCGTCTCAAAATGCTTGATGCTGCGACGCAGGACGAGGTAGCGGTCGAGAATGGCTACGAAATGCAAGTCTTTGGTCGGTGCTTCGATCTATCCGCTGCGTTCGGGGAATTGGAACATCTGCTGGAGCTTCTGTTAAAGGCAACGACGTTCGAAGAGATAAGTCTTCTCATCAAGTTATACATCATCGGCTGGGTCGCCTTGTCAGACGTTTTAGGCAACGTGCTGAACGAGGTTTTTGACCTCGGCTACGCCGACCGAGACGTGCAGTTTGGAGTTATCCTGCGGAATCAGAAGATACTGCGCACCCAGCTCCCCGAGATTATCAGGCAACACGCGAGAACCATAGACTATGATCGCTACGTCAAGCGCCGCAACGATATCGTTCATCGTGGTACACTCGATGACGCGGAACTCAAGAAAGTGAGGGGCAAGGTTCTCTCCGCCGTCATCTTGAAGACGATTCACGTCGACCAAAGCGATGCCGTGGCCGTTGCGGCAGCGATGAGCGAGGCCTTACTAGAAGTTCGCGCCGGAGAGCGAATCCGTGAGCTCGTAGAACAAAAACGGTCAGAGTTTAGTCAGCATTTGGCGGCTACTCACGTCATGCTCCAGCAAGTCGGGATCATCTTGGTTGAACGCATCAATGCTCAACCGCGCTACCGCGTAACGCACAATGAAAACACGCCCCCTCCTGCTAACCTGAACGGATGAATGGGGTCAGTCTCCGTAAGTTGGGGTCGTATCTGGAAAATCAACTTAGCGGACCTCACCCTGCCCGAACTCGGTTAAGTTGAGTTTCCAGATACGACCCTACTCTGGACGATCCGAATCGATGCAGCTCCTTTACTGCGTCGGCGCAGATGAAGAGACGCCGATTGGGTTGCCTTCGCACACCTGAGATACCTCTGACACTTCCCAGATTAACTGTTTCGCGCCTGGCTCGAAAAACCACACTTCCGCAGCGATCCACGTTGGTGTTTTGGGCTTCGTGAAGATCCACCGGAACGTCGTATCGTTAGAGCCGTTCGGCGGGTACAAATCGACGAAAGCTCCGGTAGGTGGCAAAAGCGTCTGATAGAACATGTAGTCTTCCTTCCGCTTCGGACGAGACGCGTCAGCGTTTAAAAATGCGGGTCTCATTTCGTTCGGGGTTGAAGGCACGACACGAAATAGCCGAACGTCGGCTCTTCCAATTCTCATCGTTCTGCTGCTGATATTCTTCAGCATGACGTAGTAGTTCGCTACGCACGTTTGAGGTGTCGGTCCTTCGGTCCATGTCAGCTTGTCGACGGAGTCAAACTGTTTCTCGCGAGCCGGGCAACTTTGCAGCCCGAAGGTTAAGAGTACCCACAAACCGGCAATCAACAGGCCAACCGCTTCGACCAGGTTCTTCGCTACTTCTGTCGTCGTGCGCCAACGAGTCCATTCGATACGCTGCATGAGGGTCTCCTGCTGCTCCGATCAGGAGTGTGATCAAATCTCTTTAGACTTTAGACCTGACCCCCATTCCCCCCTGATCCCCGCTGAATGAGTTGGATGGTTTCAATGCGTGGCACCGAAATAGCTTGTAGCGATTCCGATGAAGAAGCCGATGCAGGTCTTCAACATGTCGCTGGCCGTACTGACAGCATGTTCATCTTTCGAAAACAGACTGACACCGAGGCAGACTAAGGTGACGATGGCGATTAGACTTAGAATGCCGATCATGACGTAGGTCTTAGTCGCTAAGTCACTGTCCTTCGGCACGGGCGGCGAGAGGGTAGCCCCCGTGACAACCGAGCTTGCGAAAGCGAGAACTGGAGAGGGCGTGATGGAGAGTCCACCGATTTTACCAGCGGTCCTGAACTCCACTATCATTGCCAAAGCTGCTGCGGCCGCCGCAAGGAGCAGGAGCACGACGAACCACCACCTCCAAGCCCGCACCCTCGCGCCCGGAGAGAGTTTCACATATTCTGCGTCGCTCATTTTGTTCATGGCCATGGCTCGCCTCCTTGGTAAAGGAGGGTCATTTCGGTCCCTTTTCCCTACCCCGGAGTCGTAGGAATTAGAAAAAGGCTCGAATGACTACGTCCTCTCGGAGAGGCGCTACACGGCGACGGTCTCGACAAACGAATGAGGGGGAGGTAAGGCTTTCCGTTTCGCGCGGGCTCTCGACATGGAGTTCGATTGCCTCACGAATCAACTTCGTCGCTTCGTCCCGTGTTTCGCCGACGGCCACGCAGCCGGGCAGATCGGGCACGTACGCGCGGACGGAGGTCTCGCCTTCCTCGAGAATCACAAGGTACCGAACTTTCACGTCAGGCAAAGGTACTCGGTGGGCCCGATGTGCCCATGTGACGCGGCTCGAGTGCGCCGGCGGGGCCGGCCGGTTGACGAAAAAGCTTATCCGCAGATGACGTAGATAGAAGACGGTTTTATCTGCGCCCCATCTGCGGATCGTCCTCTGGCAGACCGAGTTGTTCCATGATGCAGCCGGCTCGGGCTAACAAGCCAGGTGGCTACCTTCTCGGCTCATACCGCATAGCCACCGCCCCCGAGCCGAACTCCAGCCTACTCACGAGCTTCAAGTCGATACGCTTCGATAGCCCCGCGAACAACGTCGGCCCGTGGCCCGCCAGCCTGGGCTGCACCACGAACTCGTACTCATCGATCAATCCCAACTCTGCCAGCGCCAGCGGGAGCTTCACGCCTCCCACGAACAGTCCCTTACCCGGCTCCCGCTTGAGCTGCTGAACGGCGTTCCCCAGATCCCCGCGCACGAGCTCCGCGTTCCATTCGACCCGGTCCAGGGTGCTCGATACGACGTACTTCTTTGCGGCGTCGATCGTCCGGGCGAAGGGCTCCATCCAATCAGGCCTCGCTCCCGTCCGCGCCGGCGGCCGCCACGCTGCCTCCATCATTTCGTAAGTCACCCGGCCAAAGAGAAGGGCATCGGCCTGCTCGAGGTTCTCGACCGCGTGACGATGCAAGTCTTCGTCCGCGAACCCCTCACGATGATCGCAGCACCCGTCCAATGTGACGTTGACGGAATACCGAAGGGGTCGCATTCCGTGAGCGTACCGCTTAGAAGCCACCCACGTAAACGCATGTCGATGACAATTTGGGCCCCGGCGTTGTTGCTCCCACTTCGGTGTGGCTACTCTTGCGGGGCGAGCACGAAAAGGCCGACCATGCAGCTCCGACGCGTCGAATACACAAGCCAACCATGGTCGGTGGATCCGCCGTGAGTAGTGATGAGTAGGTACTCACCTTTAACCCTCACTTCATCGATGAGGCATCTGCGGTCATCATTCTTGCACGCGGCCGCGAGTGACTGATAGACGTGCGGCGGCAGGGCGGCCCGGGGAACTTTGGGCAGCGCGAAGTATGCCCTCGAAGGATAGTTAAATTCTTTGAATTCGCGCAGACGGGTGCAGGAGTCGAACCAATCTGCATGACCACACGAACAGAATGACAGCAGGAGAAGCTTGGCAGCGGCGGATCGCAGTGTGCGCATATCTGGAGGCGGCTAACGGACCCAGTTCCAGCGGCGCGGACCCGCACGCCGAATTGTAATGGACTGCGAGCCCGGCGCTGACGGGGTTTGCCGAGGGCGAGGGCGTGGCCGTCCGGCTGATAAAAGGCTTATCCGCAGATGACGCAGATGAACGCAGATGGAAGACGGTTTTATCTGCGCCGCATCTGCGTCATCTGCGGATAAGCCTCTGCCAGAGGTGACAGAACTACAATTCCACTCATGCGCCGCCTCGCCTTCCTCACGCTGGTTCTCACCACCACCGCCTTCGCCCGCGTCGATCACGTCGACATCACCTCCCGCACGAGCTACCTCGGTGGTAAGTCCTTCGGCCTGGCCGGGGCGTACGAGCGGATTCAGGGACGGGCCTACTTCGTGCTCGATCCGGCCAATGTCCACGATCGGGTCATCGTCGATCTCGACAAGGCGCCGCGCAACGCCCGCGGTGAGGTCGAGTTCTCGGCCGACATCGACATCCTCCGACCGAAGGATCCGGCGCGCGGCAACGGGACGCTCTTCATCGACGTCCCGAACCGCGGCGGACGCTTCTTCATCCGGGAGCAGTTCGTCGACGAGTACTACCTGCGTCAGGGCTACACGCTGGCGGAAGTGGGATGGCAGTTCGATATCCGTCCGGACCCGAAACTGCTGCGCCTTTACGCGCCGGTCGTGCGCGGGATCACCGGCCGCGTCCGCGCGGATTTCGTCGTGGCCGGCAAAACGCCCGACCATCCGCTCGGTCACCTCATCACCGGCAGCATCGGCGGCACCGGCTATCCGGTCGCCGACATCACCGCGAAGGATGCCGTCCTCACCGAGCGCGACGCGCCGCTGGCCCAACGTAAGACGATCCCGGCCACGCGATGGCGCTTCTCCGACGATCACACCATCCATTTCGACGACAACTTTGTACCCGGCCGCATCTATGAGGTCATTTACACGGCCAAAGATCCGGCGGTCGTCGGCTGCGGCCTGGCCGCCGTTCGCGACATTGCCGCCTACGCCAAGCACGACCCGAAGGCCATCGCGCACGCTGAGCGCGCCTACGCCATGGGCATCTCGCAGACGGGCCGCTTCCTCCGCCACCTGGTCTGGCAGGGGTTCAACGCGGACGAAGAGGGGCGGCAGGTGTTCGACGCGCTGCTCGTCTACGTGGCCGGCGCCGGGCGCGGATCGTTCAATCACCGCTTCGCACAACCGTCGCGCGACGCGCAGCCGCTCTCGCCTCTCTTCTACCCGACCGACGTCTTCCCCTTCACCGACAACCCCGAAACCGATCCGCGCACAGGCGTCACCGCGGGCCTGCTCGACCGCGCTCGGGCGGAGCACGTCGTACCGAAGATCTTCTACGTCAACACCGAATATGAGTACTGGTCGCGCGGAGCTTCGCTCATACACACCACGCCCGACGGCAAGTTCGACGCGGAGGTCCCGCCCGAGGTGCGCATCTACTTCGTCGCCGGCGTCGCGCACATCGGAGGGCCGTTCCCGCCGGCGCACAGCACCGAGGTTTCCATCCTCGGGCAGCAGCTCGACAACCCCCTCCGTATCGAACAGTTGCGGCATGGTTTCGCCGCCGCGCTCGACGCCTGGGCTCACGACGGCGTCGCGCCGCCGGACAGCCGCTACCCGCGCATCTCCCTCGGCGCGCTCGTCCCGGTCAGCGGTCTGTCCCTCAAGACCGTTCACGGCGTCGAATTGCCCCACTACAACTACGAGGTCTACCGCACGGACCTCGGCCCCGACTGGAGCCACGGCATCGTCACCGAGCCGCCGCGCGTCGACGGCGTCTATCCCTCGCTCGTGCCGCAGATCAACAGCGACGGTCTCGATATCGCGGGCGTTCACCTGCCGGAGATCGACGCCCCGCTGGCGACCTACACCGGCTGGAACCTCCGCGATCCGAAGATCGGCTTCCCCGATTCGCGCGCCAGCTTCGTCGGTTCGTACATCCCCTGGCCGAAGTCCGATCTGATCGAGCGCTACCACAATCGCGACGAGTACCTCGGCCGCTTCACGCGTGCCGCGCTCGAACGCGTCCACGACCGCTTTCTCGTCGTCGACGATCTGCCATCCGTTATCCAACGCGGGGGCGAGGAGTGGGATCAGGCGAATCGGGAGTAGGGGGTCGGGGGTCGGGAGTCGGAGCAAAAGCCGCCTCATCTCCGACCCCCGACACCCGACTCCCGACCCCCATTTACAGGCGCGCGACATGCACGCCCTTTCAACATGGCAAGAGGGTTCGAAAGCAAATCGGTCGAGTCGAACCGGCAGGACGCCGAGGACGAGCGCGCATCCCGAGGGCGCGGGATACGCCTCGACATCCACGAGATCGAGCGCCGCCAGAAACGCGAAGGTCTGGAGCTTTCGCGGCGACGCATCATCAATGAGCTCGAGTCGGCCACGAACGAACGCCGCCGTGAATCGCTGCGCGCTGCGCTCGCACATCTCGATCGCGAGCTGGCGAAGCTCGGCTAGACAGCCGCATTTCTCACTGTGGATTCGCGGACACTGTGCAACGTCGAGAGCCTTCTCCCCCGCGCTTTTCAGCGGGGGAGAAGGTGCCGAAGGCGGATGAGGGGGCCGTTCTCGCGCTGAAGTTGAGTGCTTTCGCGAGTGTTCTCGGCCCGATCATGAAAATAGTTCACTTCTCCGCAAGAGCCAACACCCCCTCATCCGCCTCCGGCACCTTCTCCCCCCCGCTGAAAAACGCGGTGGGGAGAAGGACGCTCGACAAACACTGTGTTTGCGATTCACTCAGATGGTGACAAGTCCGGGGTAGCAAAGTCTCGCGGTTCCGGAGTCTCGAAGCCCGCGCGACCGCGAAACTGCGCGACCCCGCAACCGCGGTTGAAATGCCGCGCCTCGGCTGTTAGTTTCGCCCCCCACCATGGCCGAGAGCAGTGACTACAAAAAGACGCTGAACCTTCCGCAAACATCCTTCTCGATGAAGGGCAACCTGCCGCAGAACGAGCCGAAGCGGCTCGAACAGTGGCGGATCATCGATCTCTACCGGTTGATTCGCGAGAAGTCGGAAGGGCGTCCGAAGTCGGTCCTGCACGACGGCCCGCCCTACGCGAACGGCCACATCCACATGGGTCACGCGCTCAACAAGATCCTCAAAGACGTCGTCGTCAAGTCGAAAACGATGATGGGCTTCGACTCGCCGTACGTGCCGGGTTGGGATTGCCACGGCCTCCCCATCGAGCACGCCGTCGACAAGGAGCTCGGCAGTTCGAAGAGGAAGGAGATGTCGCCTGCCGACTTCCGGCGCGCATGCCGCGAGTTCGCCGGCAAGTTCGTCTCCATCCAGCGCCAGGACTTCATCCGCCTCGGTGTCTTCGGCGACTGGTTCCATCCGTACATGACGATGTCGTACCAGTACGAGTCGGACATCGCCTATGCACTCGGCCGCTTCTTTCGGACCGGCATGGTCTATAAAGGTCTCAAGCCGGTGCACTGGTGTACGTACGACCAGTCGGCCCTCGCCGAGGCGGAAGTCGAGTATTCGGATCACACATCGCCCTCGGTGTATGTGCGATTCCGACTTACCGAGGAATCGGTGCGGAGTCTCGACCTTCCGGTCGACAAGCCCTGCTACGCCGTCATCTGGACGACGACTCCGTGGACGCTGCCGGCCAACCTGGCCATCGCCCTCAAGCCTGACTTCGACTACGACGTCGTCGAGCACGACGGCGAGAACTTCATCATCGCCACAGAATTGTTGAGGACCGTCGCGCCGAAGTTTGGCTGGAGCGACTACCGCGTCGTCAAGGTGCTCAAGGGCTCGGCGTTCGAGAACCTCCGCTACCAGCACGCTTTCCTGCCGCGCGAAGGGATCTTCGTCCTCGGCGACTACGTCACGCTCGAAGCGGGTACAGGCCTGGTGCACACGGCTCCCGGCCACGGCGCCGACGACTTCTACACCGGCCAGAGGTACGGCCTCGAGACCTACACACCGGTCAATCACCGTGGAGAGTTCACCGCCGACGTACCGATGTGGGCGGGGCTGCACGTCTTCAAGGCCAACCCGCAGATCGTCGAGCTCCTTCGCGAGCGCGGCGCGCTGCTCCTCGTCGAGACGATCACGCACTCCTACCCGCATTGCTGGCGCTGCAAGCACCCCGTCATCTTCCGCGCCACCGAGCAGTGGTTCATCTCGATGGACGACCACGACCTGCGCGGCCGCGCCCTCGAAGAGGTCCATAAGGTGAAGTGGTTCCCGGCCTGGGGCGAAGACCGCATGGCGGGCATGGTCGAGAACCGCCCCGACTGGTGCATCTCGCGCCAGCGGACGTGGGGCGTTCCCATCACCGTTTTGTACTGCGAGCAGTGCGGCGAGCCGGTCACTTCGCCGGAGCTGTTCGAGCGGGTGAAGGAAGTCTTTCTGACTGAAGGTGCCGATTCCTGGTACGACCGTCCGGCCACCGACTTCCTGCCCACCGGGCAGGCCTGCGCGAAATGCAGCGGGTCCGCCTTCCGCAAGGAGCTGGACATCCTGGACGTATGGTTCGACTCCGGATGCTCGCACATCGCCGTGTTGAAGGAGCGGCCGGAGCTGACCTGGCCGAGCGACGTCTACATCGAAGGGCACGATCAGCATCGGGGCTGGTTCCAGTCGTCGCTCCTCGTCGGCACCGGTATCGAAGGCGGCTCGCCGTTTCGGGAGGTCATCACCTGCGGCTTCCTCATCAACGAGGAAGGCGACAAGATGTCGAAGTCGCGCGGCAACGCTCTGTCGCCGCAGGATGTGCTCAAACAGCATGGCGCAGACGTCATCCGCCTCTGGGTGGCCATGATCGACTACCAGAACGACATGACCATCGGCCCGCAGATCATGGGCCGCAGCGCCGAGGCCTACAAGAAGATCCGCAACACGGCGCGTTACCTCCTGTCGAACCTGAACGGCTTCGAGCCGGATCGCGATGCCGTGCCGCACGAGCAGCTTCTCGACGTCGACAAGTGGGTACTGTCGCGCGCCGCGGAGGTCTTCGATCGGTGTCTCAAGGCATATGCTGAGTACGAGTTTCACGTCGTCTACCATCGCGTGCTCGATCTCTGCACGGTCGTGCTGTCGTCCCTCTATCTCGATCTCTCGAAAGACACGCTGTACTGCGACGGGCCGGCCTCGGCGAGCCGCCGTTCCGCGCAGACCGCCATGTACGAGATTCTGCGAGGACTGGTCGGCTACCTGGCGCCGATCCTCAGCTTCACCGCCGAGGAGCTTTATGAAGCGATGCCGGGAGCCAAAGTGCAGTCGGTCCACCTGACCGATTTCCCGGCCATCACGGCACCTGCGACAGACACGGCTGCGTGGGAACGGATCTTCCGCGTCCGCGAGGCGGTCTCGAAAGTGCTCGAAGGAGCACGCGCCGCGGGGACGATCGGACAGTCGCTGGAAGCCGACGTGCAGCTTCACGGCATCACGCGCGAGGCGATCACCGGCGGTCTCGATGTCGATCTGGCGAAAGTCTTCATCGTGTCGCACGTCGATTTTGTCGCCGCTGCGGCGAGCGACACGGTCGACATCGAAGGCGTCGGACCGATCGGGATCACGATGTCGCCCGCGCGCGGGAAGAAGTGCGGACGCTGCTGGCAGTACCGCGAAGAGGTCGTCGAAGAGGGCGGGCTGTGCGCGCGGTGTGATGACGTGGTCGGCGGGCTCGGTGTTGCTGAACAACCAACGGTGTAAGCACTCGAACACCACCTGAGTGGAATCGCAGACATAGTGTTCATCGAGCGTCTTCTCCCCCACGCGCTTTTCAGCGTGGGGGAGAAGGTGCCGGAGGCGGATGAGGGGGTCTTGGCTCTTGCGGAGAAGTGAACTATTTTCATGAACGGGCCGAGAACACTCGCGAAAACACTCACTTCATCGCGAGAACGGCCCCCTCATCCGCCTGTCGGCACCTTCTCCCCCGCTGAGAAGCGCGGGGGAGAAGGCTCTCGACGTTACACAGTGTCCGCGAATCAACTGTGAGAAATGCGCGCTAGCGACCTGCTACGCTTCCCTCGTGCGTTACGCCGACCTCCATACTCACACGTACCACTCCGACGGCACGCGGTCGCCCGCCGAGGTGATCGACGTGGCGCTGTCGCACGGCATCGAGATCGTCGCCATCAGCGATCACGACAACCTCGCCGCCTACTTCGAGATCAAGGCGTATGCCGACGAGCGAGGCGTCACGCTCATCCCGGCGACCGAGCTGTCGTGCGCGTATGAAGGGGTCGACGTCCACATCCTGGCCTACGCCTTCGACCCACTCGACGAGCGGATCGAGACAAGGCTTCGGCGCTTTCGCGAGGCACGCCAGACCCGCGGACGGCGCATCGTCGAGCGGCTGCGTGCTCTCGGCTACAACATCAGCTCCGAGCGGGTCGAGCAGCTCGCTGCCGGAGGCGCGGTCGGGCGGCCGCACGTCGCGCGCGCGCTCGTGGAGGCCGGTTGTGTGACATCGGTCGCCGACGCCTTCGACAAGCTTCTGCGTCCCGGCAAGCCCGGATACGTGGAGAAGGACCGCTTCGCCATCGATGAGGCGGTGGCGCTGATGCACGCTACCGGCGGTGTGACGTCGATCGCGCATCCGACGCTCTACCCCGATCACGAGCGGATCGTCCCGCAACTGCTCGACGCCGGCATCGACGGCGTCGAGGTGCTCCATCCCGACGTCGACGAGGCCTCGCGCGAGGCCTACACGACCATCGCCCGCTTTCGGGGCAAGATGCTCACCGGCGGCTCGGACGATCACGGCAGCGTAAAGTCGAAGAAGACGCTGGGGACGATCAAGGTGCCGGAGGATTGGCTCGGCCCGATTCTCGATCGGTTGCCATGATCAAGAGATTGTCGGAGGTCTGGCCCACCGTCGAGCGAATCACGCGCGCGGAGGGGGTGGTGCGCGTCGGCGCGAGCGATATCACCGGCAATCACAACGCGCTGTTTGACGACTGGCTCGAGCACGGCCACCACGCCACCATGCGGTATCTCTCCCGGAGCGCCGGCGTTCGGCACGATCCGGCGGCGCGCTTTCCGTGGGCAAAGTCGGCGATCGTGATTCTCGTCCCGTACTCATCCACGCGGCCCGAGGCACCAACCGGCGCGCTTTCCAATCACATCGCCCGCTATGCCCTCGGCGACGACTACCATGATGTGCTCGATCAGATCCTGCGCAAGCTCGAAGCCGCGGTTGCGCCTCATGGCCGGACCTGGCGCTACGTCGACACGGGCCCGCTCTCCGATCGAGCGCTGGCCACGAAAGCCGGTCTCGGCTGGATCGCCAAGAACGCCATGCTGATCAACGAAGAGATCGGCTCCTACACCTTCATCGGCACGCTCCTCACGGCACTCGAGAATGACATCGCGCCGGACGCCGTCGCCGACCGCTGCGGCACCTGCACCCGCTGCCTGGACGCCTGCCCGACGATGGCGATCCTCCCAAACCGCACCGTCGCCTCGGAGCTCTGCATCAGTTACGCGACGATCGAGCATCGCGGCGAGCTGCCGGACATCCCCCTGGCCGGCAACGCCCTCGGCTGCGACATCTGCCAGGAGGTCTGCCCCTGGAACAACGCCACCGCCGCCACCCATCCGGCCTTCGCGCCCCGGCATGAGTACCGCGCAACGCCGATCAGCGATCTGCTGCGCTACGAGCAGGCCGATTTCTCGAGACTTTTCCGCAAGAGTGCGGTGAAACGCGCCAGGCTCGCTGGCATGCAGAGGAACGTAGCCGCGTTGACAGAGGAGGAAAGCCGAGGGAAAGTGTGCGGATGACAAAGGATGTAACGGTCGCTGAGCTGACGGAGCACTTAGCGGAGAGGCTCGGAGACGTGAGAAACGGCACGACACTCCAAATCGTTGACGCGGGTAAGACGATCGCGCGAATCGAACCTGTTGAGCCAACCACCGATGAGCCATTCCGCCGACCTCGGTTGAAATGGGATGGCGCTGAATTGATCGCCATTGATCGCGGCAACATTCGTGAACCTCTCACGTTTCCCGACCCGTCGCTCGGCCGCTTGGGTGACTGGACTCCGCCTTCACTTCACCTCGACTGGGATCCGGTGGAAGACCTCATCTCGGAGCGGAACCGACATCGGTGATCGTCTACCTCGACACCTCCGTAATTCTCCGCATCGTGCTGAAGGAGCCGAACCAGCTCGGTAGCTGGAAGGAGATCAACCATGGGGTTACCAGTGAGCTCAGCACCGTCGAATGTCATAGGAGCCTGTATCGCGCGAACGCTTCTGGCCGGCTGACCGATAGCGCGTTTCAACTTGCTCGGAACTATGCAGACCAGATTCTGCTGCGGCTCACAATCGTGAATATCACTTCTGAGCTCATCCAAGCGGCCGCAGGACCGCTGCCCGGCTCCCTCGGGTCACTCGACGCAATACATTTGGTATCCGCAATGGATTTCAGAAGACGGTTGGATGATTCTGAGCCGCCGCTTTCCTTTGGCACTCATGACCGGGCGCTCGCCGTCGCCGCCGCACTTTCGAACTTCCCCGTCCTCGGCCCCTAAGGCAACTGAAACGTCCGCCCAATGATCGACGGGTCGATCGAGCGGTCCAGGTACTCCCACACTGCCAGCGCATCGGGATGATCGGCAATGGCGGGAGCGGTGCCGCGGGTGGCGGGGTCGGCAATCATCAGGCGCGCGCGGCGATACCAGTGCATCGCCTCATCGGGATTCAGACGCAGCTCTTCGCGAACGCACTGGATGAGCAGGTATTGCTCGGTGGGAACGCCGGACGTCTCCGCCGTCGGATACGACGGTGCGAGCTGCCGCGCACGGGCACGGATCACCTTCAATTTCAAGCCGAGCGAAATGGTATCGATCGACGCGCGGCCGGTCTCGCAGAGATGACCGATGGCCAGACGAAGCATCTCCGGCTTCTCATCGATGAACAGTCCGCTGCGATACGTCGAGGGATCGACCGACTTCATCGCCGACCAGGCCACCGAGGCATTGACGGAGACGCTTAACGCCGCGTTGGGAATCGAGAACGTCAGGAGACCGCTGGCGGACGCCCCGAGGCCGCGAAACGTCTCGATCCGCGCGCCGCGTGCGGAGAGATTCTCGATCCCGGCAGGCTCACCGTTCCACTTCCCTTCGAGAGAGGGGACCACATCGAAGCGGTCCGTGGAGCGAAGCTCTTCGATGCGTGTGGTCCGTTTGGCGGCCTGAAGGAGTCCGAGAACCTCTTCGATCAGCTCCGCGGGTGCGTAGGTCCGCACACCCGAGACGAAGCGGCCGGAAGCAGCTGGATCGCTCTTCGTCCAAACGACGACGGCTTCGAGATGCGCCACTTGCTGCCGGCCTTCGACCGCCAGCAGCAGGACCGACTTCTGGCCCATCTCCAGCGGATGGGTGTGACGGAATCGCGCTCCCTTCACGGAGATGTCGCAAACGAGCGCTGTGCCACCGGCAAACTGGCCTGTAAGCGGCGGCTCGATCAGAAACCGCTCGGCGGTGCGCAGATTTCGGAGAGCCGCTTCGTACATGCGAACGGTGAACGTATAGCACGCCCGGCACCGCCCGTGTGAGCCCGATCACTCATAATGCGCGGACGATGGCTCGCTACGACATCATCACATTCGACTGTTACGGGACGCTTATCGACTGGGAGTCCGGGATCGCGGGAGCCTTTCTGCGCGCCGCCGCCGCGGAAGGGGTGACCCTCGATCGCGACGACGTTCTCCGCGCATACGCGGAGCTCGAACGGGGCGTCGAGGCCGAGGTCTATCGCAGCTACCGCGAGATCCTGCGCGAAACCGCTACGCGCGTCGCTCACATCCTCGGCTGGCCGCTCGCGCCCGAGAACGCCGGCTTCCTCGGCGAGAGCGTCCCGTCGTGGCAACCATTCGCCGATACCAACCCGGCACTCGAACGGCTCGTGGCTGCCGGCTGCCGATTGGGCATCCTTTCGAACATCGACGACGATTTTCTCGCCGCCACGCGCAAACACATCACCGTCGATCTCGACCTCATCGTCACCGCGCAACAGGTGCGCTCGTACAAGCCCGGCCACGCACATTTCCTGACCGCACGGGAACGCATCGGCAACGCGCGCTGGCTGCACGCGGCGGAGAGCAACTTCCACGACATCGTCCCGACGAACGCGCTCGGCATCGACAACGCCTGGATTAATCGTCTCCGCGAGCAGCCGCTGCCCGGCGGAACGCCGACCTACGCGTTCAATGACCTCACTGGGCTGGCAGACGCGATCGTAGGAGAGCAGGCATCCCTGATTCGGGATAGGGGGGAGCCTCACGGCTCCGCCCCTCCCACACCACCGTGCGTGCGGATCCGCACACGGCGGTTCGGCTGGTTGAACACGTCAGCTGTAGAGCTTCTGAA
>Ga0210394_10001035_pt1 | contig 48061 bp, 42 predicted proteins | sample IncBWC12MmetaG_FD_160121 | JGI IMG/M metagenome (GOLD analysis project Ga0210394, IMG submission 160121) | Forest soil microbial communities from Barre Woods Harvard Forest LTER site, Petersham, Massachusetts, United States - Inc-BW-C-12-M | ecosystem: Environmental > Terrestrial > Soil >...
GACATCACGATCGGCGCCCCGCAGAGATGCGTGACCTTGTGCGTCGCGATGGCGTCGTAGATCGGCGCCGCGCGGACGGTACGCAGGCACACATGGGTGCCGGCAACCACCGACAGCGTCCACGGAAAGCACCAGCCGTTGCAGTGGAACATCGGCAGCGTCCACAGATAGACCGGATGCTTGCTTAGGCCGCAGGTGATGACATTGGCGAGCGCGAGCAGATAAGCGCCGCGGTGATGATAGACGACGCCTTTGGGATCGCCGGTGGTGCCGGACGTGTAATTGAGCGCAATCGCGTCCCACTCGTCCTGCGGCATCAGCCAGGCGAAATCGGGATCGCCGTCGCGCAGAAAATCCTCGTATTCGAGATTGCCGAGCTGTTCGCCGGAGCCGGCAAATTCCGGATCGTCATAGTCGACGACGAGCGGCCGCGACTTGCATTTCGTCAGGGCGTCTCTCACTACCTTTGAATATTCTCGGTCGGCGATCAGTACCTTGGCTTCGCCATGGTCGAGCATGAATGCGATGATCGGGGCATCGAGCCGCGTATTGATGGTGTTGAGCACCGCGCCGGCCATGGCGACGCCGTAGTGCGCTTCGAGCATCGCCGGCGTATTGGCCAGCACCGCTGCGACCGTATCGCCGCGCTTGACGCCGCGCTTAGCCAGCGTCGAAGCAAGCCGTCTCGCCCGCGCATAAAACTCTCGGTAAGTCCACGACCGCGCGCCGTGCACGATCGCGGTCTGATCCGGATAGACCTCGGCCGCGCGCGCCAGAAACGACAGCGGCGTCAGCGGTTGAAAATTCGCCGCGTTGCGCTCGAGATCGGTGTCGTAGGGCGTCGGCATGGCTTCCCCGGACTGCCGGTCTTTCAGCCTAGGACCGGCGCGCTACGCTTGCAAACAGCGTGGCGGGGCAGAAGATACCTCTCTCCGCGTGCGGGGAGGGGGGAGAAGCGCCATGGATGCCCATTCGAGCCACTACCACGAGGTCTACGCGCGCTGGCAGCGCGATCCGCAGGGCTTTTGGGGTGAGGCGGCGGCCGACGTCGACTGGTTTGAAAAGCCGAAGACGGTGTTCGATCCGACGGCGGGCATCTACGGCCGCTGGTTCACGGACGGCGTCTGCAACACCTGCTTCAACGCAGTCGACCGCCATGTCGATGCCGGGCGCGGCGAGCAGGCGGCGATCATCTACGATTCACCGCTCGCCGGCGTAAAGCGCAGCATCACCTATCATCGGCTCCTCACCGAGACGCAGGTGCTCGGCGGCATGCTGCGCGACCTCGGCGTCGGCAAGGGCGACCGGGTCATTCTGTACATGCCGATGGTGCCGGAGGCGGTGATCGCCATGCTCGCCTGCGCGCGCATTGGCGCCATTCATTCCGTCGTGTTCGGCGGCTTCGCCGCGCGCGAGCTGGCTACCCGCATCGACGACGCCAAACCGAAAGCGATCCTGTCGGCAAGCTGCGGGCTGGAGCCCGGCCGCGTCGTCCATTACAAGCCGCTGCTCGACGAGGCGATCGCGCTGGCGACGCACAAGCCCGACGCGTGTCTCATTTTGCAACGGCCGCAGTCGCAAGCGATGTTGATCGAGGGCCGCGACCGCGATTGGGCGAAGATGCGCGATCACGCGCTCATTCACGCCCGCTCCGCCTTCGCTTGCGTGCCGGTTAAGGCAACCGACCCGCTCTACATTCTCTACACGTCCGGCACGACTGGCCGGCCGAAGGGCGTGGTGCGCGACAATGGCGGCCACATGGTCGCGCTGAAATGGTCGATGAAAAATCTTTATGGCGTCGAGCCCGGCGAAGTTTATTGGGCGGCGTCCGACGTCGGCTGGGTGGTCGGCCATTCCTACATCGTCTATGCGCCGCTCCTGCACGGCTGCACCACCATCCTCTACGAGGGCAAACCGGTCGGCACGCCAGACGCCGGCGCGTTCTGGCGCGTCATCGCCGAGCACGGTTGTGCCGCCATGTTCACGGCGCCGACCGCGTTCCGCGCCATTAAAAAGGAGGACCCGAAGGGCGCCTTGTTTGCCAATTACGATCTGAAAAAATTCCGCACGCTGTTCCTCGCCGGCGAGCGCGCCGATCCCGACACCGTGGCCTGGGCGGAAAATCTCCTGAAAATTCCGGTGCTCGATCATTGGTGGCAGACCGAAACCGGCTGGTGCATCGCCGGCAATCCGGTCGGCCTCGGCACGCTGCCGGTGAAATACGGCGCGGCGACGGTGCCGATGCCAGGTTACGACGTGCGCATCGTCGATGAGGGCTGCCACGAAGTGGCGGCGAACAAGATGGGCTCGATCGTGGTCAAGCTGCCGCTGCCGCCGGCGTGCTTGCCCACTTTGTGGCAGGCCGACGCGCGCATGCGCGAAAGCTATCTCGACGAATTCCCCGGTTATTACAAAACCGCCGACGCCGGCTTCAAGGACGAGGACGGTTACATTTTCGTCATGGGCCGCACCGACGACATCATCAATGTCGCCGGCCACCGGCTGTCGACCGGCGGCATGGAGGAAGTGCTCGCTTCGCACCAGGACGTCGCCGAATGCGCCGTGCTCGGCATCAAGGACGAGCTCAAGGGCGAAGTGCCGTGCGGCTTCATCGTACTCAAATCCGGCGTCAACCGGCCGCCGACCGAGATCGAGAAGGAATGCATCGCGCTCATCCGCGAAAAAATCGGACCGGTCGCCGCGTTCAAGCTCGCCATCACCGTGGCGCGGCTGCCGAAAACGCGCTCGGGGAAAATTTTACGAGGCACGATCAAGAAAATCGCCGACGGCGAGGCCTGGCAAATGCCGGCGACGATCGACGATCCGGCGATTTTGGATGAGATCGGCAGTGCGCTGAAGGGGAAGGGCGTGGGAGCGTAGACTATCGGTACGTGCACAAGTGCAAAATACTTGATCGTTTCATCTGCGGGAGATTGCAAAGATGTCGTTGGAAGAAACCTTTTTCAGCGGAGCCCTGACAGCGGGCGCTATCTTGACTGGATTTTGCGGAACGTTCCTTTCGTTCCGTATTCAACGGGAAGCGAACTATTATCGACAGCCTGTGGTCGATTTCGCGACTGAAACCGCTAAGGATGTTCACGTTGGACTATCTCATTTCTCGACGAGTTTTTTGATTTTGATTGTTGCGACAATTGTTACGATGCTTTTTGGAACCGTCCTGCCATTGTTGGCTTTAAGCGGATTGCTCGGCAATCTGATAACGACGAAGTTCGTATGCAGCGGCATACTTTCGGGCCTCGCGCTACTAGGTGGTTACTTTTGGATAGAGCTCCTCCATTATAATATCCTTTCAAATCGATTGCTTCATGATTCGGCGGAGTGGGGCGGCGAATCGCTGGCGGCTGTTATTTCGCTTCTCATGACCGCTATTATTTTTGCCGTTATCGAGTTTGCGTTCTAAAATTTGCGTCGTAAACGATAAGCAAAGCGAGCGTAGGGTGGGCAGAGGCGCGGAGCGCCGCGCCCACGTTAGCATCGAAGAAATCTCGGATTCGGCGCGTGGGCACGCTTCGCTTTGCCCACCCTACGGCCGCGTTGGCATCTCGGTAGTCAGCTCATCGATCTCTTCCATCGCGTCGTCGGGATCGCGGCCTGAGGGCAGGGGGTTTTCGCGGCTGCCTTCCAATCGGTTTTGATCTCGCCGCGCTTCTCCATCGCTCGCAGCTCAGCCACCGTATGTTTCACGATTTTTCCTGATTTCTTGCTCATGGCATTTGAGTATAGCGGCACCAAGCTCATTTTTATACGTTAGTCCGTATGGTGCGATTAACCGGACGATTGGTCTTAGTCGGTTTTCTGGTTTGGATTGCGCAAGCTGGCGCGCAGTCGCCAGCAATTCCGCCTGCGGACCAGAGCACGCTCCCGGCACCGCAAACCCCGCCCGCGCCGCCGCCGGCCGCCCCCAACACTCCTCCCACAGCCGACGACATCTGCCGCGCCATCGAGCAAGATGCCGCGGAGAATAACCTGCCGGTCGAGTTCTTCGCCCGTGTCATCTGGCAGGAAAGCCGCTTCAATGCCCAAGCCGTGAGCCGCAAAGGCGCGCAAGGCATTGCGCAATTCATGCCGCAGACGGCGGACTATCGCGGGCTTGCCGACCCGTTCGATCCGATCGAGGCGCTGAAAAATTCAGCGAGCTATCTGCACGACTTGAAAGATAAATTCGGCAATCTCGGCCTCGCCGCGGCGGCCTACAATGCCGGGCCCGGGCGCGTCAGCGCCTTTCTCGCCAATAATCGTCCGCTGCCGGGCGAGACGCGCAATTATGTCGCGATCATCACCGGCTGGACCGCCGACGAATGGGCCTCGGCGTCGCCGCCCAAGACGGCGGAGACCACGATCCCGCAGGGCGTGCCGTGCACGCGGCTCGCCAATCTGATTCTGGCGCCGAGGGAGGAAGCACGGCGCATCGCCGCCTACGTGCCGCGCTGGGGCATGCAGCTGACGGCAAACTGGTCGGAGAGCAAGGCCTGGGCGATCTACCGCATGATCCAGAAAAAGTACGCGGGCCTGATCGGCGATCGCGAACCGATCGTGGTGCGCAGCCGCGGCATCGGATTAGGCAGCGCGCTGCGCTACAACATCCGCATCGCCGACGACGACCGCCGCTATCTGGAAAATTTCTGCAACAAGCTCATTGCCGCCGGCGGCGCTTGTGTCGTGCTCAGGAATGATCGGGGGTGAAGAATTAGGCCGTCATTCCGGATTGACGCGCAGCGGCAAGTCCGGAATCCATAATCGCAAGCGCCGGGGTTATGGATTCCGGGCTCGCGGGCAAGCACCGCGCCCCGGAATGACAGTTACTCCGCCTTGCCGCCGAGTTGCTTGAGCTTGGCGAACACCGCCTCGACGTTGAGGTCGTCGGACTTCTTCGTCTCCGCGGGGGTCGGCTCCTCCGGCTCTTCCTTCGGCGCGGTGGTGACGGAAGCGGGCAAGAGCGTCGCGCCCTGTTCCTCGACCGGAACGGGCTTTTCCTTGGCCGCCTTCTGCACTTCGAGGTCGAGATCGATCTGCGAGCACAGGCCGAGCGTCACCGGATCGAGCGGCGTGAGATTGGCGGAATTCCAATGCGTGCGCTCGCGGATTGCCGAGATGGTCGACTTGGTGGTGCCGACCAGCCGCATGATCTGGCTGTCTTTGATCTCGGGATGGTTGCGCACCAGCCAGAGGATCGCGTTCGGGCGGTCCTGGCGGCGCGACACCGGCGTGTAGCGCGGGCCCTTTTTCGGCTTGGCTTCGGGCAGGCGGGTTTTGGGTTCGGCGATTTGCAGCTTGTGACTAGGATCGGCTTCCGCGGCTTGGATTTCCTCGCGCGTCAATTGTCCGGTGAGGATCGGATCGAGTCCCTTGATGCCTTGCGCGGCGTCGCCGTCGGCGATCGCCTTCACTTCCAGCGGATGCAGGTTGCAGAGCTGCGCGATCTGATCGAACGACAGCGAAGTATTCTCGACGAGCCACACGGCTGTCGCTTTGGGCATCAGGGGCGCGGTCGCCATAGATAAGTCTCCTCTGTGCTCCGCCCGCCCGTCCGGGCGAAGCCACTCAACGTCATCAGGGATGACTGGAAAGCGGCTAGAATATAGGCGCGGCCCCCGTCTCGCGCAACCGGCCGGCAATAGCTTCGCTGCGCGCGATATCCCCGTATAATCGCGACAATTATCGCTGTCACACCACGGAAATAAGGACCAACCATGCCAAAACCGCTCGACGGAAAAGTTGCCATCGTGACCGGCGCCGGGCGCGGCCTCGGCCGGGTGATGACGCTCGGATTGCTCGACGCCGGCGCGAGCGTCTCGGCGGTCGAACTCGACGGACCGGTGCTCGATGAAACGCAGGACGCCGCCGAAGATCGCGGCGCCGGCGAGCGCTTCCTCGGCATCGTTGCCGACGTCACCTGGAACGACAGCGCTCCGAAAATCTTGCGCGCCACCACGGAGCGGTTCGGCCGCCTCGACCTCCTCATCAACAATGCCGGGATCAGCACCGGCCTGCTGCGGCGGGACGGTCAGCCGGCTGGGAAAATTTGGGAGACGACGCCGGAAGAGTTTCGCCGCGTCATCGAGGTCAATGTCGTCGCCCCGTTCCTGATGACGCGTGCCGTGCTGCCCACGCTGTTGGCGCAGCGCTGGGGCCGCATTATCAACGTGACCACGAGCCTCGACACGATGTGGCGCAATTTGATGCAGCCTTACGGCGGCTCCAAGGCCGCGAACGAAGCGATGCTCACCGCCTTGGCGCATGAGCTCGACGGCACCGGCGTGACCGCAAACGTGCTGGTGCCGGGCGGCGCCGCCGACACCCGCCTGGTGTCGCGGGCAATGGCGCCGGATCGCTCAAAGCTCATCGTGCCAGAGGTGATGGTGGTGCCGCTCGTCTGGCTGTGCTCGAACGCCTCCGACGGCGTCAACGGTCAGCGCTTCATCGCCATGAAGTGGGACGAGAAGTTGGCACCCGCCGAAGCGGCCAAGCTTGCCGGTGCGCCCGCGGCCTGGCAACAGCTCGGCCGCCAGGCGATCATGCCGGAGAAAATGCGGTAAGATTGCCGTCAAGGTTCATCGCACCTCTTCTAACGGACGAGTTGCGATCAGGCTGCGGCCGCGCCTTCTTTTTCATCGCGCTCGGGCGCGGCCTGCCCCAGCCGCATGTTTTCCATGAGGCGGGCGATGATGAGCTGAAGCACCGCCAGCCCAAACGAGCGATCCTGGAAGTAAAGCTGCTTCGCCTTGCTTTCGCTCATCTCGTAGAGCTCGCAATCGCTGACGCAAACAACCGTCGCCGTCCGCTTCTGGTCGCGCGCAAAAATGCCGATCTCGCCAAGCACCGCGCCGGACTCCAAAATCTTGCCAAGCTCGCAAATTTCCATTCGGCCATTGACCAGATAATACATGCGGTCGGCTTTATCGCCTTTGGTCATCAAGACCTGTCCGGCTTTCACGAAGCGGCGCGACATGAAAGGCAGCAAATTGTCGACCGACAGATCCCTGACATGAGCTGCCTTGACGCCTTTGATCAGCCGCTGAAGCTGGATCAGGCGCGTGATATTGACCGACAACAGAACGACATGCAGCACGAGAACCGGATAGATGTGAGCCAGCGCGCCGAATGATATGAATAGGACGTTGCTGCAGATGGCGATGACGCGTAGCGGCACCATTGTGCTCATGCAGAAGGTGATGAGCACGCTGGCGGAGGCCGCGTAGCCGAGAAAATCGATCCAGGTCATCGGGTAAGGGTCTCCCGCGTCGGCACGCGACGGTCAGCTCCACCATGCCGGTAATTTCTTGCTGCGCCCCCCAGCATTGCCGACAATGCTATTACCGGCGCATGACTGTTAAATGTCGGATTACGGGGTGTTATCAGGAATGCCGTCTGGCGATATGCCCGATAGCATGTGTTGAAAGCGGCGCGCTGACCCGCCTCACGCGGGAGTTCGGCCCTTCACGGCATTGGCGAAGGCTTCGTAGGCGATGCGCCCGTCGGCGGCGATCGGCAGCTGTTCGCGCAACCGCGTCTTGAGTTCTTCGCGTGCGCTCGGCGACAATTCCGCGAGCGCTTTGCCGGATGGCCCGATCGGAACGCTGTTCGATTCCCAGAAATCATCGAAGTCCGGATAGTCGACAGTGATGCGCAGCTCGCAGGTCTCAACCGCTTGCAGCCCCGCAGTCTCCCACACGGTTCCCATATTATCCCGCCGGGAAACGTCGACGCCGAGCCCTGAGTAAGCTTCTATGCCAAGTGACTTGAGCGCGGCGTAGATCGGCGCCAGCGGGATTCCGCCGCCCGGAATATCCCACATATAGGTGGCGACGGCTCCGCCAGGCCGCACAACGCGCGCCATTTCGCTCGCGGCTTTGACCGGATCGGGAACGAATGTGATGACGAGCGCCATGGAGGCAGCGTCAAAACTGTTGTCGGGAAACGGCAATGATTGTGCATCGCCGACGTGAAACTGCGCCAACTGCGTCCCCGGCCGCGTGCGCGCGTAATCAAGCTGGCCATCCGACGGATCGATGCCGGTCACGGCGCTGGGTGAAGCGCGCGAGATCAGCACTTCGGTGAACGCGCCGTTGCCGCAGCCGACGTCGATCCAACGCATACCTTTCGGCGGGTCGAGCCAATCGAGGAATTTTGGGCCGACCAGCCGGCTCCAGCGGCCCATCAGCCGCTCATAGGCCTTGCCGTCGGCGAAAAGATTCGCGGGTGCGCCCATCCGAGCTTATTCCGCCGCTGTTTTGGCCGTGCTGCGCGCGTTGATCGCGGCCCACACCCGGCTCGGCGTTGCCGGCATGTCGATGTGCTCGATGCCGAGCGGTTTTAATGCATCGAGGATGGCGCCGATGACCGCGGGTGGCGCGCCGGTGGCGCCGGCCTCGCCCGCGCCCTTGACGCCGAGCGGATTGGTCCGCGCCGGCACCTCGGTCAGTTCCGAAGTCAGCTCGGGAAAGTCCTCGGCGCGCGGCATGGCGTAATCCTGGAAACTGCCGGTGACGAGCTGGCCTGAGCCGTCGAACACGATCGCCTCCATCAAGGCTTGGCCGACGCCCTGCGCGACGCCCCCGTGGATCTGTCCCTCGCAGAGCAATTGATTCATGATCTTGCCGACGTCGTCGACCGCCGCGTAACGCGCCAATGTCACCGCGCCGGTTTCCGGATCGACCTCGACCTCGCAGAGGTGACAGCCGTTCGGATAATTCGGCGGCTCGGCCGCAAACGTGCCGGAGGCTTCGAGCCCGACGTCGAATTGCGGCGGCAGCATCGCCGGGCGGTAAAACGCCTTGGCGACGTCGGTCAGCTTCAGCGCGCGGTCGGTGCCGACGATGCGGAACGACCCGTCCTTGAATTCGATGTCGCCGGCCGCGGCCTCCAACATCATCGCCGCCATCGGCTTTGCCTTCTCGACGATGTTGTCGGCGGCGCGCTTGAGCGCGTTGCCGCCGACATGCATGCTGCGCGAGCCGTAGCTGCCGCGCCCGATCGGCACGGCGTCGGTGTCGCCTTGTACGAAGCGGATATTCTCGAACGGCACGCCGAGCCACTCCGTCACCATCTGCGCATAAACGGTCTGGTGGCCCTGGCCGTGCGAATGCGTGCCGGCGAGGATGGTGAGCATGCCGCTCGGGTCGAAGCGCAGCACCATGCGATCGTTGAATACGGCGGCTTCTTCGAGGAAATAGCCGATGCCGCGGCCGCGCAGCTTGCCGGCCTTCTTCGATTCCGCGGCGCGCTTGGCAAAGCCGTTCCAGTCGGCGAGCTTCAGGCATTCGTCCATCACATGCACGAAATCGCCGCTGTCATAGGTGACGCCGGTGCCGATCTTGTGCGGCATGGCGGCGGCCGGAATGAAATTGCGCCGCCTGATCTCGATCGGATCGATGCCGACGACGCGCGCGGCGCGGTCGAGCAATTGCTCGATCAGAAAAGTCGCCTCCGGCCGGCCGGCGCCGCGATAGGGCGCCGTGGGAACGACGTTGGTGAACACCGCCCTGGCGACGGCGTGCACCGCCGGAATCTGATAGACGCCGGGCGCGAGCCGCATTGCAAACAGCGGCACCACCATGGCCGCGCCGAAAACGTGCGAGCCCATCGCGTGCAGCGCATTGACGCGGAGCCCCAAAATCTTGCCGCGCTCGTCGAGCGCGAGCTCGCCGGTCACCACCTGATCGCGACCCTGAGAGTCGCCAAGCAGCGCTTCCGAGCGCGTCGAGACCCATTTGACCGGACGGCCGCCGGCCCGGCGCGACGCCCACACCACGAGCGCGTCTTCCGGATAGCCGCCGTGCTTCATGCCGAAGCCGCCGCCGACGTCGGGCGAGATCACGCGCAGCTTGGTTTCGGGAATTTTCAGGACTTGGCCGGCAACCGACGAGCGGGTGCCATGCGGATTCTGCGATGTCGAATAGAGCGTGTAGCTGTCGGCCTCGGGATGATATTGCCCGATCGCGGCGCGTGGCTCGATCGAATTGGCGGTGATGCGGGTGTTGTTGAGCTTGAGCGAGACGACGTGCTTGGCGTTGGCGAGGGCCGCTTCGGTCGCGTCCTTATTTCCCATCATCAGAGTGAAGGCGACGTTGTTGGGCGCTTCGTCCCACAGCGCCAGTGCGCCGGGCTTGACCGCGTCCTCTACCGTGATGACCGCCGGCAGCGGCTCGTAGTCGATCTCGATCAGCTCGGCGGCGTCCTTCGCCTGCGTGAGCGTTTCGGCGACGACGAAGGCGACCCGGTCGCCGACCGCGCGCACCTTGTCGGCTTCGAGGATGGCGCGCAGCGTGCGAAAACCCTTTGGGCCGCCCATGTCTTCGGGCATGGGCGGCGCGAGGCCACCGAGTTTGTCGGCCACGACGTCCGCTCCGGTGAGCACGGCGAGCACGCCGTCGGCGGCTAAAGCCTTGGCGGTGTCCACGCCTTTGATGCGGGCGTGCGCGTGCGGCGACATGACCACGACGCCGTAGCACTGGTGCGGCAAATCGAAGTCGTCGACGTAGCGGCCGCGGCCGGTGATGAAGCGGGGATCCTCGACCCGAAGCACGGGCTGACCGATGCCGAACTTGTTCACGCAGTCCTCCTCAAACTTTCCTGCCCCGCGAAAGCGGGGAAGGGGGACCGCCCGAAGGGCGGTGGAAGGGGCGTCGGCGATGAAGATCGCTGCGAGGCTGACGCCCCCTCCACCATGCTTCGCATGGTCCCCCTCCCCCATTTTCACGGGGGAGGATGATCTATACTTGTGATTTATGGCAATGAGAACGGCATCATGGCAGCGACCTTACCTTCAGCGACTTTCGATTACATCATTGTCGGCGCCGGCTCGGCCGGCTGCGTGCTCGCCAACCGGCTGACGGCTTCCGGCCGTCATCGCGTGCTGCTCTTGGAGGCCGGCGGGCGCGACCGCAACATCTGGATTCATATTCCGCTCGGCTACGGCAAGCTGTTCTCCAACCCGAAGGTCAATTGGCTGTATTCGACCGAGCCGGAGCCCGAACTCAACAACCGCAGGGTGATCCAGCCGCGCGGCAAGGTGTTGGGCGGATCGAGCTCGATCAACGGACTTCTCTATATCCGCGGCCAGCACGAGGATTACGATCATTGGCGGCAACTCGGTAATGCCGGCTGGGCCTTCGCGGACGTGCTGCCGTATTTTCGGCGCGCCGAGGATCAGGAGCGCGGCGCCGACGACTTGCATGGCGTCGGCGGGCATCTCAAAGTCTCCGACGTGTGCGAGCCGCACCCATTGTGCGAAGCATTCATCGCCGCGGCGCAGCAGTCCGGATTCCCGCGTAACGACGACTTCAACGGTCCGACCCAAGAGGGCGCGGGATATTTTCAGCTTACCGCGCGCAACGGGCGACGCTGGTCGACCGCGGTCGGTTATCTGAAGGACGCGCGGCGCCGGCCCAATCTCGCGGTCGTGCCGAATGCGCTCGCCACGCGCGTCCTGTTTTCCGGGCGGCGCGCCATCGGCGTCGAATATCGCCAAGGGGAAACGACGCACACCGCCCACGCCAACGCCGAGGTCATCGTCTCAGGCGGGGCGTTCAACTCGCCGCAATTGTTGCAGCTCTCCGGCCTGGGGCCGGCCAAAATATTGCGCGAGCTCGGCATCGGCGTCGTTGCTGATATGCCGGGCGTCGGCGCCGATCTTCAGGATCACCTGCAGATCCGCATGCTGTACCGTTGCACCGAACCGATCACCATGAATGACGTGATCAATCACTGGCGCCACCGCTACGCCGCGGGCTTGCGGTACCTGCTGTCGCGCAAGGGGCTCCTGACCATCGGGGCCGGCTACGCTGGGGCCTTCCTGCGCACCCGTCCGGACCTGGCAACGCCCGATGTGCAATTCCACTTTCTGATCTTTTCCGCCGATGCCGCCGGCGCGACGCTGCACCCATTCCCGGGGTTCATGGCATCGGTCTGCCAATTGCGTCCGGACAGCCGCGGCTTCGTGCGCATCAAATCGAGCGATCCGAGCGTGCCGCCGGCGATCCAGCCACGCTACCTCTCGGCCCGCACCGACTGCGACTGCGTGACCGACGGCATGAAGCTCCTGCGCCGGGTCATGAACCAACCGGTAATGCGAAAATACATCGCCGAAGAGCGCGCGCCCGGGCCGAATTGCGCGAGCGACGCCGATCTCCTTGCGTTCGCGCGCGAGACCGGGACCACGGTCTATCATCCGACCTCGACCTGCCGCATGGGATCCGATCCGAATGCGGTGGTGGACCAGCGCTTGCGCGTGCGCGGCTTCGAGCGTCTGCGTGTGATCGACGCCTCGATCATGCCGACCGTCGTGTCCGGCAATACCAATGCCGCCGCGGTGATGATCGGCGAGAAGGGCGCGGATTTGGTGTTGGCGGAAGCACGCGAGAGCGTGGCAGCATAGTCTTCTTGCGCGCCGTTTAAGCGGTCGCCGATGCCGCAATGCGCACGGGGCTGCGCAAGGCAGCCGCGGCGCCGAGCAAAATGTCGGTCGTCGCCACGACCGACGGCGCCGCCAAAGTCGAGAGAGCGGTCAGCCGTTGCTCTAACCGTGCCCGAGCGTTTGAAACTTGCGCCGCTTTTGCGCTTTGGTTTGGATTGGATTGCAGCCATTGCCGCCGCAGATGATCGCTGCCTCGCGAACCTGGGGCGAACTTGCAACGCCGACGATCGACGGCGTTGCAGCGGTCGTCGCTTCGGCTCGGCTGACCGGCATTCCGCCAGAGAAGATAGTTGCCGCAGCGAGCGCCGTCAGAATTGTCTTGTGCATGCGTGTTCTCCGTGGCGTTCGCCCCTCTCCGCTCGATAGGATCTTATGGTGAATGAAGGGTTAACGGCACATTGCGCGACCCCCTTGGCGGGTGCATCATCGCCATAAGTTCAGCGCAAAGTCGCAACCAAGGAGCGGCTCTTATGCACGACATCGTCATTCGCGGCGGCACCATCGTCGATGGCACCGGCAAGGCGTCCTTCACCGGCGATATCGCCATCAGCGGCGGCCGCATTGCCGCGGTCGGCGGCAAGCAGGGTCCCGGCAAGCGCGAGATCGACGCCTCAGGCCTCGTGGTCACGCCGGGCTGGGTCGACGTGCATACGCATTATGACGGCCAAGCGATGTGGGACCCGCTGTTGACGCCGTCGTGCTGGCATGGCGTCACCACGGTGATGTTCGGCAATTGCGGCGTCGGCTTCGCGCCGGTGAAAAAGGAGCATCGCGGCGCGCTGATGGATCTGATGGAAGGCGTCGAGGAAATTCCCAATCCGGTTCTCGCTGCGGGCCTGAACTGGGAATGGGAAACCTTCCCGCAATTCATGGATGAGCTCGAGCGGCGGCCGCGCGCCATCGACATCGCCGCGCAGGCGGCTCACCTGCCGACGCGCGTCTATGTCATGGGCGACCGCGCCATCCGCCGCGAGCCGGCGACGCCCGACGACATCGCCGAGATGCGCAGGCTGACCATCGAGGCGCTGCAGGCCGGCGCCTTCGGCTTCACCACCTCGCGCACCGACTCGCACAAGACGCCCGACGGCGAACTGGTGCCGTCGCGCAACGCCGACGATTACGAATTGCTCGGCATCGGTTCCGCGCTCGGCGCGACCGGCACCGGCGCGTTCGGCATGAACAGCGACTTCGACGACGAGGAATTCGAGCTGCGCTGGATGCGCAAGCTCGCCAAGGATACCGGCCGCCCGGTCTGGTTCTTGCTCACCGACCGCTACGAGGATCCGCAGCGCTGGCGCCGCCTGATCAAGGCCGTGCACGAAATGCGCGCGCAAGGGTTGCCGATTACCGCGCAGATGGCCGGCCGGCCGATCGGCGTGATGATGGGCGTCGGCACCGCGCTCAATCCGTTCACGGTGCGGCCGAGCTACAAGAAACTCGAAAGCCTGCCGATCGAGGAGCAACGCAAGCGGCTGCGCGATCCGCAAGTGCGGGCGCAAATCCTCGCCGAGAAGCCCTCGGACGCCGAAGTCGCCAAACTCGCGCAGTTCCGCCAGGCCGTCACCCGGAAGTGGGAACGGTTCTACGTCATGGGCAATCCGCCGGATTACGAGCCCGGCCCGGAAAAGAGCGTGGCCGCCATTGCCGCGCGCACCGGCCGCCCGCCCGACGAAGTCGCCTACGACACCATCATCGAGGACGGCCAGTATCTCTATTTCCCGGTGGTGAATTACGTCACCGGCGACCACGCGCCGATCCTGGAAATGCTCAACGACCCGGCCTGCCTGTTGGGCTTGAGCGATGGCGGCGCGCATTGCACCTCGATCGTCGATTCCGGCGTGCCGACCTTCATGCTCACCCACTGGAGCCGCGACCGCTCGCGCGGGCCGAAGCTGCCGGTGGAAATGCTGATCAAGCGGCAGACCAGCGAGACCGCCGATTTCTTCGGACTGTCGGATCGCGGCCGGCTGGCGCCGGGGCTGCGCGCCGACTTAAACCTGATCGACTACGGCCGGCTGCAAGTGCAGAAGCCGGAGCTGGTTCACGACATGCCAGCCAACGGCCGGCGCTTCGTGCAAAAAGTCGATGGCTACGAGGCGACCTTCGTTGCCGGAACCCAGATCTTCGAGCGCGGCGAACACACCGGCGCGCTGCCGGGCCGCTTGGTGCGCGACGGCCAGGTCGGCGCCGCGCTGGCGGCGGCGGAGTAGGGCGCTTTCGTAAGTCGCGACGCGCTCGCGTTTGCGGGCGCGGAATTTATTTAGCCGCCATCGCTCGCCGGACACAGCGAAGCGCGCTACTGCAATCCGAGTCGATGCGGCAGCCACAACGAGATTTGCGGCAGATAGGTCACCAGCATCAGCACCGCGAACATCACGGCATAGAACGGCCAAATACGCCGCAGCACCTGCTCGATGGTCACGTCGCCGACCGCGCAGCCGACGAACAGGATGGCCCCGACCGGCGGATGGCACAGGCCGATGCCGAGATTGAGCAGCATGATCATGCCGAAATGAACCGGATCGACGCCAAGCTTCATCATGACCGGAAGCAGGATCGGCGTTGAGATCAGAATCGACGGCGCCATGTCGACGAGGCAGCCGAGCAACAGCAAGAGAACGTTGATCAGCATGAGGATCACGTATTTGTTGCTGGAGATCGCGAGAAAGAACCCCGTGATCTTCGCCGGCATCTGTGTCAGCGCCATGATGTAGCCGACGGCGGAAGCGTAGGCGATCAGCGTCAATACCATCGCGACGGTACGCATCGTCCGGTGCACCAAAGCCGGCAAATCGCGCCAGCGGTAGTCGCGATAGACCAACATGGTGACGAAGAACGCCCAGACGCAGGCAACCGCGCCGGCCTCGATCGCCGTGAACACGCCGCCAAGAATGCCGCCGAGAATGATCACGAGCGTAATCAAGCCCCAGATCGCTTCGACACTGATCTTGACCGCTTCCCGCAGCGGCACGGTCTGGCCGCGCGGGTGGCCGTCGCGGTAGGCGATGACCAGGCACAGGATGATGATCGACAAACCGAGCAGCAGGCCGGGCACCACGCCGGCCATGAACAAGCTGATGATCGAGATCGTGCCGCCGGTCGCCAGCGAATAGATCACGGCATTATGGCTCGGCGGCACCAGGAGTGCCTGAACCGAGGCGGTAATCGTCACGTTGGTGGCAAAAACGCGCGGAAAACCGGCTTTCTCCATCTGCGGGATCATGACCGAACCGATCGCCGATGTATCCGCGACTGCGGAGCCGGAAATGCCGCTGAGAAACGTGGTGGCAACGACGTTCACGACCGAAAGGCCGCCGCGCACGCGGGTGAAGCCGACCAGCACGTCGGCGAACGCCACCAGGCGCCGCGCCATTCCGCCCTCGGCCATGATCGCGCCCGCCAGCACGAAGAACGGAATGGTGAGCATCGCAACCTTGCTCACGCCGTTGGAAATCTGCAGCATGACCGCTTCCAGCGGAATGCCGATCCACAGCGCGCCGGCAATCGCGGCAAGGGCCAGCGAATAGGCGATCGGCATTCCGATCAGGAAGCAGGCGAACATCGTGGCGAGCAAGACGAAAATGTCCATCGGCGCGCCTCCGGGGCTAATCGAAAGCGGCGCTACCGCCGCGCCCGGCCTGCGCCGGCGAACCGATTGCCACGCGCTCGATCACGAAGAGAAGTAGGATCGCGCCGCCGAGCGGTATCGGCAGATAGGTCACGCCGACCGAAAGCGATGGAAAATCCGCAATGGAATTTTGCCATGTGGCCGCGACAAGCTTTAAGCCCCAGTTGATCATGAACAGCGCGATCAAGGCCATCAGCATCTCGACGGCAAGCGCGGTCGCGCGCTGCAAGCGCGGCGGCAATAGCGAAACGAAAAACGACATCCGCATATGCAGGCCGGCGCGGTAGCAGGCGGCGCCGCCGAAGAACGTCAGCACGATCATGAGCAGCACCGCCGTCGGCTCCGGCCACGACGCCGCGCGATTGAGGACGTAACGGGTGTAGACCGCCCACGGCATGACGGCCGAGATCAAAACCAGCGCCGTGCCGGCAATGCCCACGCACAGCGCATAGAGCACGTCCATTACGCCGCGGATTGCCCCGGTCATTCTTCGACGCGCTTAGTCGACGGCCTGAATGCGCTTGATCTGCTCGGCAAAGCGCGGCGCGTATTTGTCCCAGACCGGCTTTACCGCGTCCTGGAACGGCTGCTTGTCGATCTCGGTGACGATCTGAACGCCGCCGGCGCGGGCTTTGTCCATGGCCTGTTGCTGGTAAGCCGTCCACAGCGTGCGTTCTTCGGCCTGGGCTTTGCGCCCGAACTTGCGCAGCAGATCCTGATCGTCCTTCGACAGCGCGTCCCAGCTCTTGCGCGAGAAGACGAGAATTTCGGGAACGATCAGATGCTCGGTGAGCGTATAGTTTTTCGCCACCGTATAGTGATTGTCGAAGACAAAGCTCGGCGGATTGTTCTCGGCGCCGTCGATCACGCCGGTTTGCAGCGCGCTGAACACCTGATCGTAGCCCATGGCGACGCCGTTGGCGCCGAGCGCATTGGCCATGTCGATGAACATCGGATTGCCGATGACGCGGACCTTCAGCCCCTTGAGGTCGTCGATGCTTTTGATCGGGTGCTTGGTGTTGTAGAAACTGCGCGCGCCGGCATCCATCCAGGCGAGCCCGACCAGCCCGGCTTTGTCGTTCGCGGTCACCTTGTCGAGAAGTTCCTGGCCGATCTGGCCGTCGATCACTTTTTCCATGTGCGCGGTGTTACGGAACAGAAACGGCAGGTTGAACACGTTGAGATCGTCGATCACCGGACCAATGGCGCCGACGCTGACGCGGGCGATTTGAATGGCCCCGACCTGCGCCTGCTCGATCGCCTCCTTCTCGCCGCCAAGCTGCATCGAGGCGTACAACTGCACGCCGAGCCGCCCGTTCGTCGCCTGTTCGAGCTTTTTGCCGAGATTCTCGACGGCGACGACGGTCGGATAGCCGGGCGGATGAACGTCCGAGGCTTTGAATTGCGTTTTCGCCTCGCCGAACGCCGGCAATTGTGCCGCCTGAGTTACCGCCAGCGCGCTGAATATGGCCGCTGTGCCGCGAAGCATGTCACGTCGGCGCATCTTGTTCCTCCCCTGGCTTTGTCTCCTGCATTTATAGTTCATTGTCCGCGCCGCGGGTCAATCGAAACGGCGTGATACTATCGACCTAAACGGGCCCCGGAATTCGGCTACTTCACCGAGAGGTTTGCCTGCGTGGCGACTTTCTTCCACACGGCGATGTCCTGCTTGATGAAGGCGGCAAATTCTTCCGGCGTGTCGCCGACGGTTTGCATCGCCTGCGCTTCCAGCAACGCCTTGGTCGCCGGATCGTTGAGCGCGGCGACGATTTGGTCGTGCAGCTTGGCGATGATCGGCGGCGGCGTCTCGGCCGGCGCCAGAATGCCGTGCCAGGCGATGGCCTCGAAGCCGGGATAGCCGCTCTCGGCGAGGGTCGGCACATCGGGCGCGACCGCCGAGCGCGCCTTGCTGGTCACCGCCAGCGCGCGCAGCGTGCCGGCCTTGATGTGCGGCAGCGCCGAGACCGGATCGGCGAACACCATCGTGACTTGCCCGGCGAGCAGATCGGCGACCGCCAGCGCCGTGCCGCGATAGGGGACGTGGACCAGCTTCAATCCAGCCTTGCTTGAGAACAGCTCCGTGACGAGCTGATTGGCGGAGCCGACGCCGGTCGAGCCGTAGTTGAATTCGCCGGGTTTTGCTTTCACCATCGCGACGAAGTCTTGCAGCGTCTGCGCCGGCAGCTTGGCGTTGACCACCAGGATGTAGGGATACGCGGTGGTCATGGTGATCGGCGCAAAATCCTTCTCCGGATCGTAAGGCAGCTCCTTGTAAACAGCGGGATTGATCGAGATCGGGCCGGATTGCCCGAGCAACAGCGTGTAACCGTCGGGATCGGCCTTGTGCACGTCCTCGGTGCCGATGATCGAGCCAGCGCCGCCACGGTTCTCGACCACAATCGGCTGGCCGACGGTCCCGCTCACGCGCTTGGCGATGATCCGCGCGACCGCGTCGGCGCCGCCGCCGGGCGCGTACGGCACGATCAGCTTGATCGGATGCGAGGGATAATCGTCGGCATGCGCGGCCGGTGCGGCGAACGGCATCGTCAGCGCCGCGCTCAACGCAATACACTTCCAGATTGTCGTCATGATCCTCCCCGTCCGGCCATTTCGGCATTGTTATTTTTGCATCCTTGCACTTTTGCGCGGGGCGGTCGATGCTCGCGGCAAATCCCGAGGGAGAAAAATGCTGCATCAACCCGGCGTAACCGAGCGCTTGGCGAAGTTCGTGACCGAGACGCGGTGGAACGATCTGCCGAACGATGTCGCGCATCAGGCCAAGCGCTCGCTGCTCAATTTCTTCGCCGTGGCGCTGACGGGTTGTCGCAATGAAACAATCGAGATCGCGCTTGGCTTGCTCGCGTCGTTCTCCGGCGGCAAGCAAGCGACATTGGTCGGCCGGCGCGAGCGCATCGACGCCCTGAACGCGGCATTCCTCAATGCGGCGGCCGCCAATGTGCTCGATTTTTGCGATACCCACGTGCCGACCGCGATCCATCCGACCGCGCCGCTGGCGCCGCCGCTTCTGGCGCTTGGCGAGTTGCAGCGTGTGAGCGGCCGCGATTTCATCCTCGCTTTCGTGCTCGGACAGGAGATCGAGTGCCGCATCGGACTAGCCATGTCGCCGAGCCACTACAACAGAGGCTGGCACATCACCGCAACCTGCGGCGTGTTCGGCGCGGCCGCCGGCAGCGGCAAGCTTTTGGCGCTCAAGCCCGAGCGGATGGTGTGGGCGCTCGGCACCGCATCGACGCAGGCGGCCGGGCTGTGCGAATGCCTCGGTACGGCGGCAAAAAGCGTCGGCGTCGGCAATGCCGCGCGCAACGGCTTGTTGTCGGCGCTGCTGGCCGCGAAGGGTTTCGCCGGACCTGCCGAGCCGCTCGCCGGCACGCAGGGTTATTACAATGCTCTCAATGAGACGCCGAACCTGTCGTCGCTCACCGACGGTCTCGGCGAGACCTGGGAGATCGTAAAGACTTCGTACAAGCCGTACCCGTGCGGCTTCGTGCTGCATCCGGTGCTCGATTGCGTATTGGATTGGCGGCGCGACAATCCCGCTGCTGTGGTCGAGAAGGTCAAAGTGACCGGCAATCCGCTGCTCGGGCTCCGTGCCGACCGCCCGAACATTTCGACCAGCGCCCAATCGCAGGTCAGCGTGCAGCACGCGGTCGCCGCCGCCTTGGTCACCGGCAAGGCCGGCGTCGAACAGTTCGCCGCGGCCTGTGTGAACGATCCGAAAGTTCAGGCGCTGCGCGGCAAAGTCGAAGTGACGCGCGATGAAAGATTTGCCACCGTCGCCGCCGCGGTCGAGATCGCGACTGCGGACGGCAAGCTGCACAAGCTTTCGCAAGCCGCGGCGCGCGGCAGCGACTTAAATCCGATGAGCGACAAGGACCTCGAAGACAAATTGCGCACGGCCGCGGCGGGCTGGGATTCGCACCACGATATCGCGCCGCTGATCGACGCGATTTGGACGCTGGACAAGAGCGAGGATATTTCCAAACTTGCCGCGCTCACCGTGCCGCGTGGATGACTAGATTAGCTTAATCAAGCCTCGTACTTGAATGACAGTGCCACGCGGGTGCGAAATGCCATCACCTTTCCTTTCTCCACCCGCATATCCATTTTGGTGACTTCGGCCACGCGTAGATCGCGAAGTGAACCGGCGGCCGTTTCCACGGCGCGCCGACCGGCGTCCTCCCATGATTTGTCGCTGACGCCAACCACATCGACGATCCGATAGACGCTTTCCGATTGTTTCTTAGCCATATGAATCCATCCTTTCGCGCTTCCTTGCCAGGTTACGATACACCACCTGACCTTGTACGCGGAAGCTCCGCCGCGCTAGGCTTCGCGCTACATGCAGACTTGAATGGAATGGGGATGGGAATCGATGAGTAACGGGGTCAACAACAAGCGCGTGTTTTATGTAACGCCGCATCGGCCGCAAGGCTTTGCCGAGATGCTCGGCAAGCGCGGTGACATTCGGCTCGATGAGCTCGGGCAGCAGAATCCGGATGCAGCCGCAATGCAGGTCCTGTCCGCCGCGCATGCCTATCAGACCAGCTCGGCTCGCGACGAGCTGGCGTCGCATTACCACTCCCGCGCCGATCTCTTGAGCAAGACGCCGAATCTCCTGATCGTTTCGACCAACGGCGCCGGTTACGACACGGTCGACGTCAAGGCCTGCACCGAGCGCGGCGTGCTGGTCGTCAATCAGTCCGGCGGCAATGCCGAGGCGGTCGCCGAGCACGTCGTCGGCATGATGTTGGCCCTGGTCAAGCGGTTCACCGAGACCGACCGCGCACTACGCGCCGGCACGCTGACCAACCGCGCCGAATATATCGGCCGCGAGGCGTTCGGAAAGACCATCGGCATCGTCGGCCTGGGCAATGTCGGCAAGCGGATCGCCGAACTCTGCGGCGTGCTGTTCCACATGCAAGTGCTCGCCTACGATCCTTATCTCGGCGCCGAAGTGGTGCGCGCTCGCGGCGCGATCAAGGTCGAGCTCGATGAACTGCTGCGGCGCTCCGACTTCGTCTCGATCAATTGCCCGCTCACCGAGCAATCGCGCAAGCTGATGGGCGCGCGCGAATATGCGCTGATGAAGCCGACGGCTTATTTCATGACCACTGCGCGCGGCTCCATCCATGACGAAGAGGCGCTCGAGCAGGCGCTGCGCGACAAGAAGATCGCCGGCGCCGGCCTTGACGTCTGGGAAAAAGAGCCGCCGGCGGCGCACCACCCGCTGATGAAGTACGACAACGTCATCGTCACCCCGCACATGGCGGGCGTGACCCTGGAGGCCCGCGCCAATATGGGCCAGATCGCCGCCGAGCAGCTGCTCGATGCGCTCGACGGCAAACCGGTGCCGCGCATCATCAATCCGCAAGTCTGGCCGGATTACGCCAAGCGCTTCGAGAAGGCGTTTGGTTTTGTGCCGAAAGAGCCGCCGGAGGGTCCGAATTGGCACGCGGCAGAGAAACACGCCTGAGGTGCCGTCATTCCGGGGCGCGGGCGTTAGCCCGCGAGCCCGGAATCCATAATCACTATCCACGAGTGTTCTGAACGAATCGAGATTATGGATTCCGGACAACCGCTTTGCGGTTTCCGGAATGACGATGCTACCCCGTATATTCCAGAATGTGCATGCCCTGGCCCCAGCGGTCGATCAGATAAAGCCGGCCGTCGCCGTCTGCGCCGATGTCGTTCGACTGGATGCCCGGCGCGCCTTCGGGCGTCTCCGGCACGTAACAGCCGACTTCCCTCGGGTGCAGCGGATCGCTGACATTGATCGCGCGCAGCCCGGCGTTGAAATAGGTGAGAAAGACGATGTCTTTCCACGGCCCGTCGGCGGGCAGGTTCTCCAGAATATTATGCGCGCCGAAGCGGCCGGGGCGGTCGTAATATTTCTCGCGCTCGGGCATGAAGGTGGCGACCGGCAGCGGATTTGTCTCCTCGCGGGCGTCGATGATCCACATGAATTGCGCGTCCCAGAATTTCTGCTTGGCGCGCGCCTCGTCGGTGACGACGAGATAGGGCCGGTCGCCGATCGGCCAGCAGGTATGGGTCGAGCCGGGAAACGGCGGCGACCATTTGATATGGCCGACGAGCTTCATATTGTGCAAATCGGTGCAGTCGATGATCGCCATGCCGCCGCCCCACCAGGCGCAATACATGCGGTTGCCGCGGATCATCGGCGGGCCGTGCAGCGTGGTCGCTTCCTCGGCCGGGTGCGGATCGTTGCCGATCTCGTTGTCATCTGTTTTCATCCACGGCAGGCCCCAGATGCTGATCACTTCGGGCTTGAGCGGATCTGAAATATCCAGCGTCCAGATCACGCGCTTGGTCCAGCCTGGCGCATCGCTCGGCATGAACGCGAGTTTGCGCTTTAGATCGACGCCGAAACGGTGCGGACCGGAACCGGGCATGTCGTAGAAGCCGACCGGCTTCGGCGCCGACGGCGTCGAAATATCGAAGATGAAAAAGCCGGCGCGCGCGTTCTTGCCCTTGTCGCCGGCCAGACGCTCCGAATTGACGTAGAGCAGATCGTCCCCGACGATGCGGAGCTTGTGGCAATGAATGCCCGGCGGCGCGCGGAATTCGCCGACCTTGTGCGGCTTTTTAGGATCGCGCACGTCGTGCACGGTAAAACCTTCCGGGCCGTTAAAGCTCGAGCCGCCGACCGCGCCGACATAGGCATGGCCCTTGTAGACCTGCACCAGGCTGCCGCCGCCCCAGGCCGCCGACGCGTCGTGGCCGATGAGGCGGAAGTTTTTTGCTTCTTCGGGGTAGGTGGCGGGCATGCAGTTACTCCATTAACGTTGCTGTCATGCCCGGCTTTATGCCGGGCATCCACGTCTTGCGACCGGGAGATTAAAGACGTGGATGGCCGGAACAAGTCCGGCCATGACGTGAGAGGGTTGCCAATTTGGCCGATCGCGCTGACGCAATGCCTGCTGCCGCCGCGCCTGCCGACCTATTCGGCCACCCCCGCGGGTTGACCTTTCTGTTCACGACCGAGATGTGGGAGCGCTTTTCCTATTACGGGATGCGCTCGCTGCTCGTCCTCTACATGACGAAATATCTGTTGCTGGCCGACCATTCCGGCGACGTCGTCGGCCTGCTGACTGTCAAGCGCGGGCTCGAAACGCTGTTCGGCCCGCTCGACGTACAGCCGCTGTCGTCGCAGATCTGGGGCCTTTATACCGGGCTAGTTTATTTCACGCCGATCTTCGGCGGCCTTCTCGCCGACCGCGTGCTCGGCCAGCGCCGCACCGTCGTCATCGGCGCGGTGTTGATGGCGATCGGCCATTTCATGATGGCGGTCGAGCAGCTTTTCCTGTTTGCGCTGTTGGCGCTGATCCTCGGCTCAGGCTGCTTCAAGCCGAACATCTCGACCCAGGTCGGCGGGCTTTATGCGCCGGGCGATCACCGCCGCGACCGCGCCTATTCCATCTTCTATGTCGGCATCAATGTCGGCGCGTTCCTGGCGCCGCTGGTCTGCGGCACGCTCGGCGAGGAAGTGGGCTGGCACTATGGCTTTGCCGCCGCGGGCGTCGGCATGTGCATCGGACTATGCATCTATCTTTATGCGCTGCCGCATTTGCCGCAAGACGAACTGCACAAGGCGAAAGCAGCGCATATCGAACACCGTGCGCTCAGCCGCGACGAGTGGCGCGCGCTCATCGCGCTTCTTGTTCTGTTCATTCCCAATACATTGTTCTGGGCGACCTACGAGCAGATCGGCAATACCATCATCCTGTGGGCCGACGGCTATACCGACCGCACCATCTCGCTGTTCGGTCTTGTCGCGCAGATTCCCACGACTTGGTTTCTGGCCTTCAATCCATTCATGATCTTCGCCTTCACGCCGTTCGTGGTTGCGCTGTGGGCGCGGCAGGCTACGCGCGGGTCGGAGCCTTCCACCGTCACCAAAATGGCGCTCGGCTGCTTTGGCGTGACCGCGGCCTATTCGATCATGACGATAGCCGCGCTTCACGCCGGCGGCGACAAGGCGAGCTGGCTGTGGCTGTTCGGCTTTTTCGTCGTCATCACGCTGGGCGAGCTTTATCTGTCGCCGGTCGGGCTCTCGCTCGTAACCAAGGTGGCGCCGGCGCGCATGCTGTCGATGATGATGGGCGTGTGGCTGGCGACGAGTTTCACCGGCGGTTTCCTATCCGGCTACATCGGCAGCTATTGGAGCCGGATGTCGAAGCCGGAGTTTTTCCTGATAGTGGCCGCCATCGCCGCGCTCGCCGGCGCGATGATCCTCGGTTGCCATCGGCCGCTGAAAGGGGCGTTGGGGGAGTAAAAACCTCTCCCCGCTGCGAGGGGAGAGGTCGAGCAAAGCGAGGGTGAGGGGGCCTCTCCGCGATTCCGAGCCTTGCAGCCGGAGCCCAGCGGAGAGGCCCCTCATCCCGACCTTCTCCCCACGCGGGGAGAAGAAGAAGAATTAATGCATCGCCGCCGCGGCCGCGGGGTTCTCGATGTGGGCGATGTTGGTCTTCACCGCCTTCTGGACTTTCTCGAAGGCGCGGACCTCGATCTGGCGCACGCGCTCGCGCGACACGCCGAATTCGTCGGCGAGCTCTTCCAGTGTGATCGGGTCGTCTGCCAAGCGGCGGGCTTCAAATATTCTTCGTTCTCTGTCGTTGAGCACCGAGAGCGCATCGCCGAGCGCCTTGTGGCGGTTCTCCGACTGCTCGCTCTCGGCCAGCCGGCTTTCCTGGCTGACGCTGTCGTCGACCAGCCAGTCCATCCATTCGCCGGAATCGCCGTCCTCGCGGATCGGTGCGTTGAGCGACGCGTCGCCGCCGAGCCGGCGGTTCATGTCGATCACGTCCTGCTCGGTGACGCCGAGCCGCTTGGCAATCAGCTTGACCTGATCGGGCCGCATATCGCCTTCGTCGAGCGCGGAGATGCGGCTCTTGGCCTTGCGCAGATTGAAGAACAGCTTCTTCTGATTGGCGGTGGTGCCCATCTTCACCAGCGACCACGAGCGCAGGATGTATTCCTGGATCGCCGCCTTGATCCACCACATGGCGTAGGTCGCGAGCCGGAATCCCTTGTCGGGCTCGAAGCGTTTCACCGCCTGCATCAGCCCGACATTGCCTTCGGAAATCACTTCCGAGATCGGCAGCCCATAGCCGCGGTAGCCCATGGCGATTTTGGCCACGAGCCGCAAATGGCTGGTGACGAGCCGGTGCGCCGCCTCGCGGTCGCCGTGCTCGCGCCAACGCTTCGCCAGCATGAATTCTTCCTGCGGTTCCAGCATCGGGAACCGCCTGATCTCTTCTAGATACCGGGTGAGGCCGGTTTCGCCCGAGAGAATGGGCAGTGCAGCAGTCTGGGCCATCTTAGCGCCCTCCATATCCATGCCCCCGCGGGAGCGGCGGGCGAATGGTGCCGCCGCTCTGCTTAAGCCGACGGCGCCAGTTCCGTTAATCTCGCACCCGCAACATACACGGTCGAATCAGGCGAACGAAAGGGAGACAGCATCAATTCGGCGCGACGCTGCCTTGATTTCGGTCAAGTGGCTGTGAAAAGCCGCGAAATCGGTAAATCCTTAACTATCGCCCGACGCTTTAGCGCCGGTACCGGCCCGACTGCCGGCCAGCGCATCATGCAAACGGGCGAGATCACGCGGCAGTTCCGACCGGAACTGCACTATTTCGCCGCTGCTGGGGTGTTTGACCGACAAAATATGGGAATGGAGCGCCTGTCTGCCAAGGGCCGCCAGCGCAATTTGAGCTTTTGCCGGCAAAAGAGCGGATTTGGTGCGAAATCCGGGCCCATACGTCTCGTCCCCCATCAAAGGATGCCCGATCGATGCCAAATGGACCCGAATCTGGTGGGTCCGGCCGGTTTCGAGCCGGCAGGCGAGTAGGCTCGCCACCGGCTGCTCGGCTTTCCCCGCCTTGGTGGTCTTTTTGGCGGTCTTGTCGCCGCGGTACCGCTCGAGCACTTGCCAATGCGTGACCGCTTCGCGGCCGCCTTCGCGCACGGCCATCCGGTCGCGCGCCCGGCTGTCGCGATCGATCGGCCGGTCGATGGTGCCGTGCGGGCGCTCCGGCGCGCCCCAGACGAAGGCGAGATAGCCGCGCTCGAAAGCCGCGTCGCTGCGGCCATGATCGGCGAATTGCGCGGCGAGCGCGCGGTGCGCGCGGTCGTTCTTCGCCACCACCAAGAGCCCGGTCGTGTCCTTGTCGAGCCGGTGCACGATGCCGGGCCGCCGCTCGCCGCCGATGCCGGAAAGGCTGTCGCCGCAATGCGCGATCAATGCGTTGACCAGCGTGCCGGTCCAATTGCCGGCAGCCGGATGGACGACGAGGTTACGCGGCTTGTCGATGACGATGATGTCGTCGTCCTCGTACATCACATTGAGCGCAATTGGCTCGGCCGCCGGCTTGGCCGGCTCGGGCGGCGGCACGTCGATGACGATTGCGGCGCCGGAATTGACGCGGTGGTTCGGATCGCGGATCGTCTTGCCGTCGAGGACGACCGCGCCGGCTTCGATCAGCGCCTTGATCCGGGACCGCGACAGCCCGGCGACGTTACCGGTACTTTGCCCGGCAACTTGGCCGGCAAAATGGCGGGCGAGCACGCGGTCGAGTCGCTCGCCGGCCTCATCGGCGGCGACGCGCACCGAAGTCTGCGTCACGGTGACAGTCATGGTGACAGTCTTGGTCCAACAATCCGATACTCAGATAGCCGATAAACCTCCGGCCGATAACGCGCCGCAAGCCGTAGCACCTACGCTGGCGCGCGTACGCCTGCTGATGCTCATATCCGCCGTCACCACCGCACTCGCCGTCGCCGCGGTGATCGGCGTCATCGGCTATCGCGTTTTCGCCGGCGTTGGAAGCGGCGCCGCGACGATGACCGACGGAACGGTCATGCTGCCAAAGGGGGCGCATGTGGTGTCCACCACCATCGGCGACGGCCGCATCGTCGTGACGCTCGACATCGCCGGTAACAGCGAGGTCCGCATTTTCGATCTCAAGACGCTGCAACAGACCGGCCGGCTGCGCTTCGGGACGGAGCAGTGAGCCCTATCATTCCGGGGCGCCGCGGAGCGGCGAGCCCGGAATCCATAATCACGGACGGGGCAGACCAAATCTCCGAAGAATTATTCCGACGTCAGCGATTATGGATTCCGGGCTCCGGCCTCCGGCCGGCCCCGGAATGACGGGAGGTGCTTGCATGGCCGCTTTATCGCAGCTATTTCGAGAGTTTGGCTCCCTTCGTCTAGCGGTCTAGGACGCGGCCCTCTCAAGGCTGAAACACGGGTTCGATTCCCGTAGGGAGCGCCACGCCGCATCGTGCCTCCCTGAAATTTTGACGGCAATTGGCGCGCTCAATTCAGCGGCCAAATACGCACCGCGTCGGGATCGATGTCGAACCGGCACGAACTGCCGGGAGGCGGATCGACATAGCCCGTCGCCGCGTCGATGCGCGCATCGCCGAAACGTATCGTGATCTGATGGCCCGCAGCGACGCGAGTGACGGCTTCAATCAAGCCGTCGTAGCGGCCGGCCTCGCTCATGTGAACGCGCGCCGGAGACACGGTCCAGCCGACGCGCGCACCGGGCGTGAGCGCCGGTCCCGCGACCTTGAGCACCACGTCCGCGCCGATCGCAATGCTGTCGGCGCCGACCGCGATGCCTTCGGCCGCTTGATCGGCGCCGAGGAGCCGCGCCACCGTTTCGTCCTTCGGGCGTCGAAAGACTTCGTCGGTCGGGCCCGATTGGAGGACCCGGCCATCGTCGATGACCAGAATTTCGTCGGCGAGCATGGCCGCTTCCGCCGGATCGTGGGTGACGAGAATTGTCGTGGCGGTGAGTTCGTTTTGCAGCGTCAGCATTTCTCGGTGCAGTCTCGAGCGCAACGGCGCGTCCAACGCCGAAAAGGGTTCGTCGAGCAGCAACAGATGCGCGGGCCGCATCAATGCACGCGCCAGGGCAACGCGTTGTTGTTGACCGAGCGAGAGTGCATCCGGACGCCGCTGTTCGAGGCCGCGAAGTCCGAGACGATTGATCCAATGTTTTGCCGAAGCCGGATCGGAGCCGCGCGGAAACTCAAGCTGCTCGATCACCGAGAGGTGGGGAAACAGGCCGTAATTTTGCGGCACATAGGCGATGCCGCGCGCCGCGGGTTCGAGCGAGGCGATGTCATGGCCATCGAGCATGATGCTGCCGCGATCGCGGCGCTCGATTCCGGCAATCAATTTGAGCGTCAACGACTTGCCCGAGCCGGACGGCCCGAGGATGGCGAGACGGCGGGCCTGCGGCGACCACGCGACGTCGAGATAAAAGCTGCCGAGCCGCTTTTCCATCAGTAGCGCCAGATCGACCGAGTGGGTCTTCGCAGGGGGCCGCGCGGCAATATCGGGCGCCACGCGCGGTAAAACGCCGGCCGACGGCGCCACCGCCGCTCGTGCCGAAGCCCGATTGCCGGCAAGCGTGCTGAACACCATGATCGCCAGCGCCAGCCCGACCGCGGGCAACAGCACCGGCAGCATCGCCGGAAGGCCCTGCGCGCCGAACGCGACGTAGGTGTAAACCGGCAGCGAATAGGGGTGATAGGCGACCATCACGGTGGCGCCGAATTCGCCGAAGGCGCGCAGCCACGCCAGCAACAGTCCGGAGAAAATGGCCGGCCGGGCGATCGGCATGCTGACGTGGAAAAAGACGAATAGCGGACCGCGCCCGAGCGTCGCCGCGACGCCTTCGAGGCCGGGATCCATCGCGGCGAACGCCGATCGCGCGGCGATGATCAGAAACGGCGCGGCGACAAAAACTTCGGCAAGCACGATTCCGGCGAAGGAATCGGTCAGCGCGCCGCCGGTGAGACGGCCGATGGGCGTCGCGTAGCCGACCAGAAACAACAGCAGGATGCCGCTGGCCAGCGGCGGCAAAGCCAGCGGAAGCTGAACGAGAAAGCCCAACAACCCCATGGCCCGGCCGGTAACCCGCGCCAACAGATAACCGAGCGGAATGCCGCCGAGCGCGATCAATAGCGTCGCTGTCGTCGCGCTCGCGATCGATACGACGGATGCGCGCGTGAGTGCCGCGGTATCGACCGAATTCCAATCGGCTAGTCCCGCCTGCTGCGCGCCCGCGACGAGCGGCGCGATCAAATAGATCGCAAGCAGCCCGGCGAGCCAGGGAATGAGCGCGGGAACGCGGCGCGTCACTCGACCTTGATTCACTTGACCTTGATTCACTTGGCCTGATCGAGAAGCATCTGGAGGTCTTTCGGCACGCCGCCGGCGTCGCCCGAGAGCGTCAGTTTCTGCACACCGAGCCCGTGCTCCTTCATCAAGCTCTGCCCATCGCCGCCGAGAAGAAAGGCAACAAATTTATCGGCGCCGTCGGCATTCGGCGCGTTATGCAGGATAGTGGCGGTGTAGACCGCCTTGGGCGCGATTTCGGGCGGCAGCGCGAGTGCCGGTATCTTGGCGTCCGCGGTTTCGGTCGAATAGAAAAAGCCGGCGTCGAGCTGGCCCGATTGCAGACGGCCGACCAGAATCTCCTCCGGCAACACCTGTTCCGGATTATCGGGCGCGCCGAGCACTTTTTCCGACAGTCCGGGGCTCTTGTAGAAAGTTTCCACCTGTTGCATCAGCGTCACCGTGAGCGCGCCTTTGGGATCGAGCTTCGGATCTGTGCGGCCGATCTTGATTCCCGGCTCCATGAGCACCTGATACCATGGCTTCGATTTGAAGTCGGCGGCGAATTTGCTCGATGCATTGTAGCCGATGACGACCGGGGATTGGGCGAAGGTGACGTACCAGCTGACCCAATCGCCATTGGCCGCGCCCATCAGGCTGTCGTTGACCTTGGGACTGGCGCTGACGAACACGTCACCCTGACGCAGCTTGCCCTTGATCTGGTTGGCAAGCCCGCTCGAGCCGCCGGCGTAGCCCTGAAAGGTGTCGCCGCTCGCCGCGTCGAAGGCCGGCCCGACGCCGTGCTCCATCAGATTGACCAGCGACCCGGCGTAAAGCACGTTGACCTTCCCCGCGGCAGAAGCCGCGGGAGCCGATAGCAGACTGGCCGCGAGTAGTGCTGCGCCGGACAGCAGCGACAGATTGGAGGATCGTTGCCGCCCCAACGGCGACCCTTTCGTGAACTCTACAATTCTTTCTTTGATCTGGTTGCGCGCGCTTGGTCTCATAAGAATCCTCGAAATAGTTATCGCACGGCAAAGGCCGCGCGAATTGCACGTACATGGTTTTCGGGGGACGGCTTCGGAGGCGCATTCCGAAGCATTGAAGACGCGCTTACGGCACGTCAGCGTCGATCACCAGAATAGCAACGATTTTTTATAGCGCAAAGCCCTAAGAATTTCCGTTATATCACGCCATATATGACGAAAAGTCGCAAGGCGGCTGCCGTCGACGTGCTGGAGCGACGGATCAGCCTTGACGTCGGCGCCGAGGTACGACGAACTATCAGGCTTGCTGGCAAGCCTCGCGGATCCTGTCGATGAGTGCGTTGCTGAGGAACGGCTTTTCCACGATAGGAACGGCGACCGTGGCCGCGCGTACGCTCAACGCATCGCTGGGCAGGCTGATGATGAGAATGGCCGGCGTCTTGACCTTGTGCTCACGGAGCCTCGCGATGAGGTCCATTCCGCTCATGCCGGGCATACGCTGATCGACGACGAAACAATCGCAATCGCAGAAATTGCCGGCCCGCAGGAGCTCGGCGCCGCTGCGAAAAGTGCGAACCGTAAAGCCTTCGAGCTCAAGCGAAAATTTCAGCGAATTGCAAACCGCCACGTCGTCGTCGACGACGACGATAACCGGGGGTTTCGCTATCAATTGGGACTGCGGCGCCATGACCAAAAAAATAACGGCAAGCCGGCCCGGCCGCATTGATATGGCTCAATTCGGTGCGCGACCCGAGCGCGGGTAAATCACTCCGATCCCAGCATGCCCACGATCAGCGCCATGCGCACCAGGTCGGACAGGCTTCCGGCCTGCATCTTGTTCATGAGATTGGCCCGGTAAATCTCCACGGTCCGCGGGCTGATGCCGAGGTCGAAGGCAATCTGCTTGTTGGCGCGGCCCGCTACAAGGCCGCCTAGCACGTCGCGCTCGCGCGGCGACAGCGCCGCCAAGCGGGTTTCGATTTCCGCACGTTCGCTTTCGCGCTTGGCCTGGCCGCCGTGCTGACGCAGCGCCGCCTCGACGCTGGCCAACAGGACTTCGTCGTCAAAGGGTTTTTCCAGGAAATCGACCGCGCCGATTTTCATGGCTTCGACCGCGAGCGCGACGTCGCCATGGCCGGTAATGACGATCACCGGCGCGGCGATCTTGATCTCCTTCAAGCGCCGCAACAAGTCGATCCCGCTCATCTCCGGCATCCGCACGTCGGTGATGACGCAGCTCAGGCTGGCGTCCGGAAGCGAGTCGAGGAAAGCGTTGGCGCTGGCGAAGCTTTTCACTTAGATTTGCGCCGTACGCAGCAGAAATGCGAGCGATTCGCGCAAGCCCTCATCGTCATCGATGACGTGCACCAGTCCTTTTTCAGCCGCCATCCCCAGCTTCCTCCTTGGACACGGCCGGCAACGTAAAGGAAAACACCGTGCCGCCGCCGCTATTCGGCCGCGCCGAGATCGAGCCGCCATGGGCCTCGATGATGGTGCGCGAAATCGACAGGCCGACGCCCATGCCCTGGCGTTTCGTGGTGACGAAGGGCTGGAACAATTGCGCGCCGATTTCCGGCGCAATTCCGGCGCCGGTATCGGCGACGTTGATCTCGATCAAGCCAGTTTGCGCCGGCGCCGTTTCGACGACCAGTTCGCGCGTTGCGGAATCCTCCATCGCCTCGATGGCGTTGCGCATGAGATTGAGCAAAACCTGCTGAACCTGGACCTTGTCGGCAAGCACGAAATCGAGCCCCGGCGCGAAGGCGTAGCGCACCCGCACGCCTTTGTCCTTGGTGCCGACGAGCGCCAGCGCGCTGGCCTCTTCGACCAGTTTCCTCACGTCCTCGACCCGCCGCTCGCTCTCGCCGCGGGCGACGAAATCGCGGAGCCGGCGAATGATCTCGCCGGCGCGCAGCGCCTGATCGGCCGCCTTGTCCATGGCGTCGCGAACGAGGTCCGCGTTCTCATCGGAACGGTCTGCCAACAGCCGGCGCGATCCCTTCATGTAATTGGCGATGGCCGACAGCGGCTGGTTGAGTTCGTGGGCAAGCGCCGAAGCCATCTCGCCCATCGCGGTCAGCCGCGACATGTGAACGAGTTCGGACTGCAATTCCTGCAGCCGGGCTTCGGTCTGCTGCCGTTCGGTAAGGTCGCGGATAAAGCCGGTGAAGAAGCGCCGATTGCGCACGTGCATCTCGCCGACGGCGAGCTCCATGGGAAACGTCGAGCCGTCGTGGCGCTGGCCGACGACGACACGGCCGATGCCGATGATCCGCCGCTCCCCGGTGCGCGTATAGCGATTGAGGTAGCTGTCATGGTCTTCGCGGTACGGCGTCGGCATCAGCATCTTGACGTTTTTTTCTACCACATCCGATGCGGCATGGCCGAACAAGCGTTCCGCCGCCGAACTGAACGACTGAATGCGGCCGCGCTCGTCGATGACGATCATGGCGTCGGGAACGCTATCCAAAATCGATGTGAGGTGGGCCGCGCGCGCGTCGGCATCCGCCGCGCTCGCCGTCGCGCTAACGCGAGCGCGGCGCAAAAGCTCACCCCGCCACGACACGCCGATACCGACCAGGGCGAAGACCAGGGCAGTCACCCAATCCGCAGGAGATAGCAAACGGAAGTCCTTGATCAAAAACAGGCCAAGAATCACGCCGAGCGCAGTGGCAAGGAGTCCCGGGCCCCATCCGCCGACTGCCGAGGCGATAAGAATGGCCGGTATGAAGAAAAGGTACGAACCCTGGCCGCGCAGCACATCGGCGAGCGCCAACTCGACGGCGAGGCCCGCCACGATCGCAAGAATCGCAATGCCGTATTGCCGGACAATTCTGCGCCAAGCAGGCTGCGGCAGTGCCGCCGAAGCGTATGGTGGTGAATGGGGGAAAGTTTCAGCCATTGCAGGGCCGGTAATTTGTCCCCTGCCTTCGTGCCGCAAGTCGGGGATAAAGCTGCCGAGTCAATGGCTTCATGGACGGCGTATCCCGTGGCCTAGGGGAAAACCCTTAGGGTCAATATCTGAATTTTCTGCATGTCCGCCGAGGCTTAGCAATACCTCCCGACGCTCCTGGAGGTAAAGCCCCATGCACACGCCAACAGCAATCCGCAGCGACGCAATTTGCCGTCCCGCCATCGCGACGCGCCATGCGGCGCCCGTTCCCAGCCACTTGCACGACGACGCGATCGATGCCGACGCGCTCGACCAATCGATGCAGCTGATGGGCGCCATGATGGCCTATCCGCGCAATTCCGAAATTTTCGGCGATAACGAATTGGCCGACTACCTCTACAAGGTGGTCAGCGGCAGCGTTCGCACCTACAAGATCCTCAGCGACGGCCGTCGTCAGATCGGCGGGTTTTATCTGCCCGGCGATATTTTCGGTCTCGAATTCTCCGACGAGCATACGCTGTCCGCGGAGGCGATCACCGACACCAAAGTGCTCGTGGTCAAGCGTAGCGCGATCAACGCACTGGCGGGGCGCGATGCTTCGGTCGCCCGGCAGCTCTTCACGCTGACCGGCCGCGAGCTACACCGGGTGCAGGACCGCATCCTGCTCCTTATCAAGAGTGCGCAGGAGCGCGTCGCGAGCTTCCTGTTGGAAATGTCGGAGCGCGTGTCGGGCGGCAACGCCATCGAACTCCCGATGTCGCGCCAGGACATCGCGGATTATCTCGGCCTGACGATCGAGACCGTGTCGCGAACGCTCACTTCGTTGGAAGGCTCCGCGACCATCGAGGTGCCGACATCGCGCCGCATCGTGCTGCGCAATCGCCCGGCGCTCAGCCGCATGAACGGTTGAGATTGCATTTCCGGTTCGCGACGCAATTCATGGATTGGAGAGGGGCCATGCAAGTCAAAGATGTCATGACGCGGAACGTCATTTCCGTCGGCGCCGATGAGCCGGTCGTCAAGGCTGCGCGCTTGATGCTGCAGAATCGGATCAGCGGACTGCCGGTGGTCGATGAAAAAGGCGAGTTGGTCGGCGTCGTGACCGAAGGAGATTTTCTCCGGCGCCGCGAAATCGGCACTGAGCGACAGCGCCCGAAGTGGCTCGAATTTGTCCTCGGCCCGGGCAAACTGGCCGAGGAATACGTGCACACGTCGGGCAGGAAAGTCGCGGAGATCATGACACCCGATCCCTATACCGCTGCCGAAGACGACGCGCTGGAACACGTCGTTGAAGTGATGGAACGCCGCCACATCAAGCGACTTCCCGTCATCCGGGCCGGGCGGATGGTCGGCATTGTCAGCCGCGCCAATCTGATGCACGCACTGGCGAGTCTATCCCGTGAAATTCCGGCTCCGGCAGGCGGCGATTCCGCAATTCGTGACGACATCATCGCGGCGCTGGGCAAGCAGCACTGGGCGCCGCATGTCAATGTCGTCGTCAAGAATGGCGTCGCCGAATTGTGGGGTGTCGTCACCGACGAACGTGAGCGGCAGGCAGTTGTCGTCGCTACCGAGAACGTAGCCGGAGTCGAGAAAGTGCATGACCATTTGGTCTGGGTCGAGCCGATGTCCGGCATGGCGTTTCCCTCGGTCGAGGACGAAGCAAAGGAAGGCAACGCGGCGACCTAATGCCACGCCATCGGCACTCCTAATACGGCGCACTGCTCTCGTATTTGTAATAGCCGACGGTGACGGCAGCGCCGCCAGGATCGAGTTTTATATTCAAATACCGCACGATGGAGGGACTGAGCGGCCCGCAAGACCGAGCGTCGAAGCGCCCTCTACATCGATTTCGTTCGCGAATATCCCGACTAGACCGGCAGGTTCACGACAACAATGGAAGGGTCCTGCGGATCGGACGAAATCCGAAAGCCGAGCTTGCGGCACATTTCCAGCATCGTCGTGTTCTCGCGCAGGACCTGCCCGCAAACGGAGCTAAATCCTTCGGTGCGGGCATATTCGATGATCAGCTCCATCAGCAACCAGCCGAGACCGTGTCCCTTCAGGTCGGAGCGGACGAGGATGGCGTATTCCGCGGTCTCGAAGTTGGGGTCGGCATGGATGCGCACGACGCCGAGCATTTGGCCGGTCGCCTCGTCGATAGCGATGAACGCCATGGCGCGCGCGTAATCGATCTGGGTAAATCGCGCGATGAAGGCGTGGCTGAATTCCTTTAGCGGAGCAAAGAATCGCAGGCGCAAATCCTGTTGCGTCACGGCGGCAAAGAACGGCGGATACAATGCCTCGTCTTCCGGACGGACCGGACGCACGAGAAGCTTCCTGTCGTCCGGGAGCGACAGGCGCCGCTCCCACGCCTTCGGATAGGGCCTGATCGCGAAACGTCCCGCAGGTCCGCGGCGGTGCGACTCGGCCGGCGCGACCGAGACGCGGGCGTCGACGGCGATGATGCCGGTCTCGTCGGCGAGAACCGGATTGAGATCGATCTCGCGGATCTCGGAAAAATCCGCTGCAAGCTGCGAGAGCTTGACCAGGAGAAGAGAGATAGCCTGTTCGTCCGCCGCGGGGACGTTGCGGTAAGCCTTGAGGATGCGCGACACCCTGGTGCGGGCGATGAGGTTGCGCGCCAGCATCAGGTCGAGCGGCGGCAGCGCCAATGCCTTGTCGTTGATCACCTCGACCGCGGTGCCGCCCTGGCCGACGACAATGACGGGACCGAAGGTCGGATCGTCCGCCAGGCCGACGATGAGCTCGCGCGCCTTCGGCCGCACGATCATGGGAAACACGGTCACGCCGGTGATCCGTGCAGCGGGCTTTGCGGCGCGAGCCCGGTTGAGAATCTCCGCCGCGGCCTGGCGCACGTCTTGCTCGGAAATGAGATTGAGCCGCACGCCGCCGACTTCCGACTTGTGCACGATGTCCGGCGATAGAATCTTGAGGACGACCGCGTTGCCCGCGGCAAGGTGCGGTTTTGCCGCCGCGACCGCTTCATCGGGATCGCGGGCCAGTACGGCCGGCGTGATCGCAATCCCATACGCCGAAAACATTTTCGACATTTCGACGGGATCGAGCCACGTGCGTTTGTCGGCTAGGACTGCGTCGATGATCGGACGCACCGCCGCCGCATCCGGCGTGAAATCCTGCGGCATGCTGGGCGGCGTCGCCATCAGCTGCTCGCGCGATTCCCGGTATTGCACCAGATGCATGAAACCTCCAACCGCATCCGATTCGGTCGCGTAGCTCGGAATGCCGGCCGCATCGAACGCATCCGCCGCCGGATCGCTGCCGCCGATCCAGACCGCGAAGACCGGTTTTGCCGGATTGCGCGTTTTGCGATGCCGCTCTGTCACGGCAATGACCGATTTCGCCGCCGCGGTCGCAGATGCCAGCGCGGTCGGCACGTTCATGACCAGCACGGCGTCGTTGGCGTCGTCGTCCAGCAAGTGTTCGAGCGCGATTGCGTATCTTTCTTCGTCCGCGTCGCCGGCGATGTCGGCCGGATTGGCATGCGACCAGATCGGCGGCAGCGCCGCATCGAGCTTCTTCATGGCCGCGGGCGAAATGCTGGCGAGCTCGCCGCCAAAATCCGCCAGACGATCCACCGCAAGGACGCCGATGCCGCCGCCGTTGGTCAATATCGCAAGGCGTTTGCCGGCGAGCGTCGTCAAATGTCCGAGTGTCTCCGCGGCGGCGAATAGTTCATCGAGATCGAGCACGCGCAAAAGACCGGCGCGGCGGAATGCGGCGTCGTAGACCGCATCCGAGCCGGCAAGCGCGCCGGTATGCGTCATCGCGGCTATCGCGCCCTGGGCATGGCGTCCGGCTTTGACGACGAGCACCGGCTTGGCGCGGGCGGCGGCTCGCGCCGCCGACATGAACTTGCGCGCGTCCTTGACCGATTCGATGTAAAGCAAAATCGCCCGCGTCGGCCGATCCATGGCGAAGAAATCGAGCAGGTCGGCAAAATCGACGTCGACACTGTCGCCGATGGATACGACGGCGGAAAATCCGATGCCGCGAACCGATGCCCATTCGACCAGGCCCGTCGCGATGGCGCCGGACTGCGAGATAAGCGCGAGGTCGCCCGGTCGCGGCATCGAAGCGGCAAAGCTCGCATTGAGATTGACGCCGGGCACCAGCACGCCCAGGCAATTCGGTCCGACGAGGCGCAACCCGGTTGCGCGCGCGGCCTTCTCGCACGCTTCCGTGAGTGAGCCCGGGCCGTGGCCGAGACCGGAAGTGAGGATGATGGCGGCGGCGGTGCCTTTGGCTCCGGCGGCAGTAATGACGGAGGGAACAGCCGGCGGCGGGACGCCGATCACGGCGAGATCGGGCGTGCTCGGCAGGTCGGCATAGGATTTCACCGCGCGGACGCCCTCGATGGCGTCGTAATGCGGATTGACCAGTTGGACTTCGCCGGCGAAGCCGCCGCGGCGCAGATTCTTCAGGACCGCACGGCCGGGCGACTTTTCCCGCGGGCTCGCGCCGACGACGGCGACGGATCGCGACGAAAACACTTTGTCGAGACGATAGATTGACATCGGTTCTCGGCTCAAGCGCGTCGGCCGCCCCGCTCATGATCTAGCCGACTTCATGAACGAATTTAAGACGTGAATGCCCGGCGCCCGGGCATCACGCTTTCAGCGAACTCAGATCGCTAGGTAAATAGTCAGCCAACCAGCGGCCGCAGCACCGGATATTCCTCGACCATATGCATCCGCTCGACCAGGCCATCGAGACCGAAAACATGGCCGGCGCGATGGGCGATCAGGTAGACGATCACGGTCGCATAAACGAGATGATAGTCGACGAGGAAATTGACCGGTTCCTCGATGTACGGCGGCGTTGGCCGGCGTCTGCGCGATCAATTTTTTCGTGGTGCTGCCGATCGTCAGCCCGGCCGTCGTTCACATGGTTCCCGATGCGGTCAGTTTGACATCGAAGCTGCTGTTCGGCGTGGCGGCGGCGGAAGCGCTTCGGCGGCAGACTCAGTCAATGTCGAATGTCGCGCAGGTGCTGGTGCGGAAGCGATCCGACTGACACGATCTTAAACAATAAGCCGGACGCAATTTACGCTTATTTGGTCCGCACCTTCAGCTTCAACAGCGCATCCGCATTGCCATGGGTGAGCTTCGCCATATCGGCCGGCGCCGGCGCGACACGATTGAGGAAGGCGCGGCCTTCCGCATTGGTCGCAAACGGATAGTCGACCGAGAACATGATGCGATCGAGGCCGAAGGTCAGGAGCGCGCAGATGAACGGCGGCGCGTCGAACACGCCGCTGGTGGTGAGCCAGACCTGATCGCGAATGGCGCGGCTGATCGGCCGCTTCAGATGACCGACATCGTGCACGAAGGCTTCGTCGATGCGAGCCATCATCATCGGCAGCATCTCGCCCATATGACCGATGATGATCTTCAGCCGCGGATGGCGGTCGAGCGCGCCGGAGACAACGAGACGCAACACATGAATTGCCGTCTCCGAATGCCAGCCCCAGCCGGCGGTCTCGAGAACGCGCGCCGCGCCGTCCGGCAGATTAGAATAGTAGGCCTGCCGCACCGGCTCCGGCGGCAGATGCGGATGGACATAGATCGGCACGTCAAGCTCGACGGCGGCCGCAAGCAGGCCGTCGTAGCGCGGATCGTCGAGGAAATGGCCCTCGGTCGTGCCGTTGACCATCGCGCCGACGAAGCCGAGCTCCTTCACGGCGCGGCTGAGCTCGGCTGGCGCCGCGTCGGGGCTTTGCATCGGCATGGCCGCAAAACCGGCAAAGCGATCGGGATGGCGCGCAACAGCTTCCGCGAGGTGATCGTTGATGCCGCGTGCAAGCGCGATGCCGTCCGGGCCGGGCACCAGATCGGCGGCCGGGCCGGCGTTCGACAGCACCTGGACCGTGATGCCCGCATCGTCCATAGATTTGAGGCGCCGCTCGCCGATCTCGGGCAGAAGCTCCATGGGATTGACCGTACCGGGCGTTATATTTCTCGGCCGGAAGCCGCGAGCGCTGATGACTTTTGGATCGATGCGGCGGGCCAGCGCCGGGACCGAAAAATGCTCCTCAAGTGCGATGGTACGCATAGCCGATTTCCTCCATTGACGGCGGGTTGTTGCATTGATGTTGCCGCCTAGCAAGCGCGGTACGCCAGTCGCAGCGATGCTATAATAAAACGATGGCGCGTATATTCATCAATTACCGTCGTGACGACACGCCCGGCGTCGCCGGGCGTTTGTTCGATCATCTGGCGATGAAATATTCCCGCCGCGAGCTGTTCATGGACGTCGACGCCATGCAGCCGGGCCGCGATTTCGCCAAGCAGCTCGAGAGCCAAGTCTCGCAATGTCACGTGCTACTCGCCGTGATCGGTCCGCACTGGCTTGACGCCCGCGATCAAGCCGGCAAGCGTCGGCTCGACAACGACAAGGACTATGTGCGCATCGAAATCGCCTCGGCGCTTAAGCGCGATATTGCGGTGATCCCGGTGCTGCTCGACGGCACCGCGATGCCGTCCGAAGGGAGCTTGCCCGACAATTTGAAGTCGCTGGTCCGCCGCCAAGCGCTCGAACTGCGTCACACGCGCTTTGCCGCCGACGCCGATGCGATCGTTCACGCGCTCGAGGCCGTAGTGCCGCGGCGCCGCGTTCCCTGGACGTGGGTCGGCGGCGGCATCGGCCTCGCGGCCGTCGTCGCGATCGTCCTGCTCTGGCCGAAATTGACCGCAAAACCCACCCCGCAACAGCCGGTCACCGTGGCCGCCAAGCAAGCGCCGGCGATTCCGTCGGCTGCTTCTTTGCCTCCGCTGGCGCAAACTCCAGCGCCAACGCAGCAGCCAAGCGCACCGGCGCCGGCAACTCCCGCGGCGGACTTCGGTTTGCCGTCGGGCGTTAAACTCGGCGAGATGCTCAGCGGTATCGCCTTGCCGGGATCGATTATGCGCGTGAACAATATCTCGGCCGACCCGGCGATTTGTCAGGCCGCGTGCCGCGCCGAACCGCGCTGCACGGCTTGGACCTACACGCAGCCCAGCGCGGCGGAGGTAGCCGCGCACTGTTCGCTCAAGGCGGTCATTCCGAGGCAGATTCCGGACGCATGCTGCACGTCAGGCGTCGAGCGCGAACCGCCTCCGGAGCTGCGCGAGCCGCCGCCGGTCTCGCCGGCCGTCGCCGGCGCGCAACGCGGCATCGAATTGGAGGGCGGCACGTACCGTTATTTCGGCGGTGACGACGCCACTCCGGAAGCATGCCAAGCGGCCTGCCGCGCCGACGGACAATGTCTGGCATGGGATTATGTGCGCCCCGGCATTTACAGCCCCGAGGCTCGTTGCTTTCTGAAGAACAAAACTTCACGCCCGGTGGCCAGTGCGTGTTGCATTGCCGGCTTCGAGCGGGCCGAGACAAAGTGATCCGCGCCGGCATCGTCGGGCTTGGCCGCTGGGGCCGCGCGCTGGTCAATGCCGTTGCCGGCAAAAGTGGCAATACCAGCGACGACATTCGTTTCATGCGCGCCGCAACGCGCACGCGCGGGAGCGCCGAAGAATTCTGCCGCGAGCGGCAGATCGTGCTGGCTGACAGCTATGACGAGATTCTGTGCGCGCCGGATATCGATGCTGTCGTTCTCGCCACGCCGCACAGCCAGCATGAGGCGCAGGCGCTTGCTGCGATAGCGGCCGGCAAGCACGTTTTCGTCGAAAAGCCGCTGACGCTCGATCTTAACAGCGCGCTTGTCGTGGCCGATGCCGCGCGCAAAGCCGGCTTGGTTTTAGCCGTCGGCTTCACGCGGCGTTTTCATCCCAGCGTTGCCGAGCTGCGCCTTCGCGCGCGCGACGGCCGGCTCGGCAGTATTGTCGCCATGGTGGCCCAGCACACCACCTCGACCGTGCAATTCATTGCACCGGACAATTGGCGCGCGTCGGCCGAAGAAGCGCCGGGCGGCGCCTTCACCGCCGTCGGCGTGCATTCGCTCGACAATATGATCGAATTCGCCGGCCGTGTGCGCGATCTTCGCTGCGTCACGGCGCGCAATTATCCCGGACCGTCGGACGATACGACCACGGTCATGCTGCGGTTCGACGGCGGGGCGACCGGCCTCATTTTTTGTTCGGTGGCAACCGCCACTAATTTCGAACTCACTACCTATGGCACCAAGGGTCTCGTCGAGATTTCGCGCACCGACCTGTCGCGTTTTCGTTTCGCGCCCACTGCGACGGCCGCGCCCACCGGAGCGGTGCCCGCACCGCCGAACGAGATTCTGCAATTCCCCGGGTTCGACATGCTGCACGCCGAAATGACGGCGTTCGCCCGCGCGATCCGCGACGGCACGCCCTATCCGGTGCCGATCGCCGACGTGCTCCATGGCATGGCGGTATTCGATGCGGTGGTGGAATCGGCAAAGCGCGGCGAAATTATTGCCATCCGCAACTGATTTTGCGTACGCGCGTCGAAAAACTTTTCATTTTATTAAGGCTGCCTGCCGGCTGTCATAAACCGGCCTGCATGGTCTTGCGAAGCCGCCGCGTTGCCGCTAAATAGGTCCGATCGAGCTTTCGGCCGAATGACTTGGCCTTGCAGCGACTGATAGCGCGCCTGACTGACGATCTTTCACCAAAATCTCGAGCTAACCGAGCCGGGCATACTCGCGCGGTTCACATCGATATGTCTATGAGGAGAGACCCGTGAACAACGGCACCGTGAAGTGGTTCAACGCACAGAAAGGCTATGGATTCATTCAACCCGAGGGCGGCGGCAAGGACGTATTTGTCCATATCAGCGCCGTCGAGCGCGCCGGACTTCGCGAGCTGCGGGAAGGCCAACGCGTATCCTTTGAAGTCGTGGTGGACCGCAAGACCGGCAAGTCGGCCGCTGAAAATCTCAAGACGATGTAACTTGTATTACGCGCGGTCGGAGTGTCGGTCGCGCTGCTACGAAATTACAGCCCGGATTGCGTTTCCGCAGTCCGGGTTTCCCAACGCGCAGCCCCCGGATTCGCAGCCTCGACCGGGCTACATTAATGTCTGCGCAATCAGAACTACATTAAGACCGAGCACCACGGCGGTGGCGATCACGGCCGCGACGCGCGTCAGCGCGGTGTTGGCGAACGCCCCCATGATATCGGTCCTGCTGGTGAAGATGATGAGCGAGATCATCGGTAACGGCAGCGCAAGGCTTAAGATCACCTGACTGATGACCAGTGCGTTCGTCGAATTGGCGCCGAGCGCGACGACGACGAAAGCCGGCACCATGGTGACCAATCTGCGAATCCAGACCGCGATGCGGAAGCCGATGAAACCCTGCATGATCATTTGGCCGGCCATCGTGCCGACCGTCGAGGCCGAGACGCCCGAGGCGATGAGCGAGACCAGGAACACTCCGGCCGCGGCGGCGCCAAGGAGCGGCGTCAACGTGTGATAGGCGGTTTCGATCTGCGCCACGTCGGGATGGCCGGCGTGAAAGGCGCCCGACGCCATTATCACCATGGCCATGTTGACGAGTCCGGCGACTGAGAGCGCGATCACGACTTCCCTGTTGGAGAATCGCAGCACCATGCGCCGGTCGTTGTCGTCGCGGACCGGCACCCGCGCCTGAGTCAGGCCGGAATGCAGATAGATCGCGTGCGGCATAACCGTCGCGCCGATGATGCCGACGGCAAGCAAGAGCGCTTCGGCGTCGGCGATTTGCGGCGTGACGGTATGGAATGCAGCGGAGGCCCAATCAACCGGAGCGATGAACATCTCGACCAAGTAACAAAGGCAGATCACGCCGACGATCGAGCCGATGATCAGTTCGAGCGGCCGAAAGCCGAATTTCTCGCACATCAAGAGGCCGTAAGTAATGATCGCGGTCACGACCATTCCAGCGAACAGTGGCATCTGAAACAGTAACGACAGTCCGATGGCGCCGCCGAGGAACTCGGCGAGGTCGGTCGCCATGGCGGCGATCTCGCTGGCACCCCACATCGCCCAGACCACGGGGCGCGGAAAGTGATCGCGGCATAATTCGGCCAGGTTGCGGCCGGTGACGATGCCGAGCTTGGCCGAGAGACCCTGGAACAGCATCGCGATCACATTGGCGAGGAGCACCACCCAAAGCAGCCCGTAGCCGTATTTAGCTCCGGCCTGGATGTTGGTCGCAAAGTTTCCCGGGTCCATGTAGGCGATCGAAGCGACGACCGCGGGGCCGGCGAAAGCGAGCGCCGCGCTGATGCCGCGCCGGCCGGCGAGCGCCTGATGCGCCGTCGCGACGGTGCGCTCGGTCAGCGATGCCGGCCGTGCGATCGTTTCGGTCACCGTCGAATCGGTCATCGCTTCACGCCGCATGCAGCAATTACATGAAAGTGTAGCACCGGTTACAGTATAGGCATGCGCGCCCTATAGTCAATGGCTATAATATGTAGTATGAGCTACACTTTGACACCGGCAGCAATTCGTGGTCTCGGCTGGCCTTCGGCGCCACGACGCCGGGTTGGGGTCTCGGTCACAAATGGGCAAGCTCCCCGCTGAAGGAACCCAAGCGCGCCGTTTCGGCAAGACGCGGTCGGCGCAATCGACCGCGTTGCTGGAGGATTACGCCGAGTTGATCGCGGATCTGCTGGAGGGCGAAGGCGAAGCGCGGCCCACCGACATTGCCCGTCGGCTCGGCGTGTCGCACGCCACCGCGATCAAGACCATTTCACGCCTCAAGCGTGCCGGGTTGGCGACGGCGCGGCCCTATCGCGGGGTATTCCTGACCGAGAAAGGACATGCCCTGGCTGATCGGGTGCGGGTGCGCCACCGGTTGGTCGTGGATTTGCTGCGCGCGCTCGGCGTTCCGACCGAATCGGCGGAGGCCGACGCCGAGGGCATCGAACACTATGTTTCGGAAAATACGCTCAAAGCTTTCGCGCAGTTTCTCAAATCGCGGGAGTGATTTTACACCGCGTCCGCGGTGAGCGCGTCGACGATGCCGTCGACGACCTCTTCGACCATGGTCTTGTCGTCGCCCTCGCCCATGATGCGAATGACCGGCTCGGTGCCGGACGGCCGCACCACCAGCCGGCCGTGGCCGTTGAGGCGAGTTTCGGCGTCGGCGATCGCGGAGCGCACCTTGGAATTTTCCAGCGGCTTGCCGCCGCGATAGCGCACGTTGCGAAGTATCTGCGGCAGCGGCTCGAAGCGGTGGCAGACCTGCGAGACCGGCTTATCCTTCTTCTTCACCACCGCAAGCAATTGCAGTGCGGCGATGAAGCCGTCACCGGTGGTGGTGTAATTCGACAGGATGATGTGGCCCGACTGCTCGCCGCCGACGTTGTAGCCATGCTCACGCATGTATTCGAGCACGTAGCGGTCGCCGACCGGCGTGCGCACCAGCGAGAGCTTGAGCGACTGCAAGTAGCGCTCGAGGCCGAGATTGGACATCACCGTGGCGACGATGCCCGGTTTGGTGAGCAGACGATCCTCCGCCCAGCTCTCCGCGATGACCGCAAGGAGCTGGTCGCCGTCGATCAGGTGACCGTGTTCGTCGATGACGACCACGCGGTCGGCGTCGCCGTCGAGCGCAATGCCGATATCGGCGCGCATCTCGCGGACCTTGCGGCACAGCGCATCGGGAGCCGTGGAGCCGCATTCGCGGTTGATGTTGAAGCCGTCGGGTTCGACGCCGATTGACACGACGTCGGCGCCAAGCTCCCACAGCGCGTCGGGCGCGACGCGATAGGCGGCGCCGTTGGCGCAATCGATGACGACGCGCAAGCCGTCGAGCGAGAGGTTGCGCGGCATCGTACGCTTGGCGAATTCGATGTAACGGTCGTGTACGCCGTCGATGCGCTTGGCGCGGCCGAGTTCCGCGCTCTTGGCCAGGCGCTTGGTCATATCGGCCTCGATCAGCGCCTCGATCTTCTGCTCGACATCGTCGGACAGCTTATAGCCGTCGGGTCCGAACAGTTTTATGCCGTTGTCGTCGAATGGATTGTGCGAGGCCGAAATCATGACGCCGAGATCGGCGCGCATGGAACGCGTCAGCATGGCGACGGCGGGGGTCGGCATCGGGCCAAGGAGCAGCACATCCATGCCGACGGAGGTGAAGCCGGCGACCAGTGCCGTCTCGATCATATAGCCGGACAGCCGCGTATCCTTGCCGATCACGACGCGATGGCGATGCTCGCCGCGGCGAAAGACGAGGCCGGTCGCCTGGCCCACCTTGAGCGCCAATTCCGGCGTGATCACACCGTTGGCGCGGCCGCGAATCCCATCGGTGCCGAAATACTTACGAACCATAATAGGGGTCCCCACCGCCTGCCTCTGCGGCGATATTAGCCTGTTCCGGGTCTCAACTGCTTCAAAAAATATTGGGTAATCTTACCGTCCAGAGCAACCTTTCGTTCATCATAAGGATAAACGAAATCAATAGGTTAGGTTTACAATCGCACCGGACTCATGGAACCGGGTAGTTCTACACGTCGTGCTTGTCATACACGCTGCCGGCGGGCTGGGTGACGGAAACCGGGTCCGAAGCCGGAAAAGTGTCCTCCAAGCCGCGCTCGAGCGCGTCATCGAGCCTCTCACGCCGCTCGTCCTGGCCGCGCCGCTTGCCGTGGCGATACGTCTCGTCGCGCTGAAAACGAGCGGCATCTGGTTGCAGCGATCGATTCCTGTTCCATTCATCCATGGTGGCCGTCCCACTTGAGTTAAGGCGCAGCGGCGGATCCAGCCGCCTGTAAACAACGGCTTGCGAGGGCCGCCGTTCCTTGCGCATGACTGCAAGCGCTTTGTGCTATCAAAGGCGGGCTAAAGCGCTGGGAACCTCACATGAAGACCATGACCTGCATCGAGGATCTGCGGCAGGCCGCCCACCGCAAGGTGCCGCGCGCATTTATCGATTACGCGGAAGCCGGCTCTTATGCCGAGCAGACGCTACGCGCCAACCGAGCCGACCTCGAGCGGATCAAGCTGCGCCAGCGCATCCTGTTCGACGTTGGCAATCGCAGCACCAAGACCACGATCCTCGGCGAGCCCGCGGCGCTGCCGCTCGCGCTGGCGCCGATCGGGCTTTGCGGCATGCAGCACGGCGACGGCGAGATCCTGGCGTGCCGCGCGGCGCAGCAAGCGGGAATTCCGTTTACGCTTTCGACGATGTCGATCTGCTCCATCGAGGATGTCGCGGCGGCGGTCGATAAACCCTTCTGGTTCCAGCTCTACGTCATGAAGGATCGCGGTTACATTCGTGAGCTGATCGAGCGGGCCGCCGCCGCCAAATGCAGCGCTCTCGTTCTTACGGTCGACCTTCAGGTTATCGGTCAGCGCCACAACGACATCAAGAACGGCATGAGCGTTCCGCCGCAGATACGCATCAAAAATCTTATCGATATCGCCACCAAACCCGCTTGGGTCCTGAGCGTGGCTCGCGGCAAGCGCAAGACGTTTGGCAATATTGCCGGCCACTATCCCGGCATGAACAACGTCACCGTACTGTCGAAGTGGATTTCCGAGCAGTTCGATCCGACGTTGAGCTGGAAGGACGTCGAGTGGATCAAAAGCCTGTGGCCCGGCAAGCTGATCCTCAAAGGCATTCTCGATCTTGAGGACGCCCGCATTGCCGCCCGGACCGGAGCGGCGGCACTGATCGTGTCCAATCACGGCGGCCGCCAGCTCGATGGCGCGCCATCCTCGATTTCCATGCTGCCGGCGATCGCGGATGCGCTCGGCTCCGATATCGAGATCATGTTTGACGGCGGCATCCGTTCCGGCCAGGACATCATGCGCGCGATCGCACTCGGCGCTCGCTCGTGCCTGAGCGGCCGCGCTTACATTTACGGGCTCGGCGCCGGCGGACAGGCGGGCGTCGCGCGCGCCATCGAGATCATGCGTAACGAGCTCGACGTCAGCATGGCGCTGACCGGGGTCACCAGCATTGCTGAAATCGATCGCCGCGTGATCGCGGGGATGTAGGTTGCAGTCGCGCGGCTAAAGCCGCGATTTGACCTGGTTTCCGCGTCGTCAACCTTATGAAAAGGTATAGCGTGATAGTGAACGCTTTCCGTGGTGACGCCGTTATGGCGCCATAACGGCGTGAGAGGAGTAGCGTTGTGCGTAAGCTTTTCGTGGCGACAGCAATCTTTGCCAGCGCGCTGGCGGTGTCCAGCGCCCGCGCCGACATGATCGGCGCGGCGGCTGGCGCGGGAGCGGGCCTGCTTGTTGCTGGTCCGCCCGGCGCGGTGGTCGGTGGCGTCGTCGGCGCCGTTTGGGGCAAACCGTTCTGGGGCCCTTCGATCGGCAAGGGCCACTGCTGGACCGACAACGATTTCCACCGCCACTGCAATAAGCATTGGTGAGTTATCCTTCCCCACGAAAGTGGGGGAGCGCCCGAAGGGCGGTGGAGGGGGCGTCTGAGTCTGCGCCTCGTTGTCGTCGCAGGATTATCGTCGAAGCCCGCGCCCCCTCCACCACGCTTCGCGTAGTTCCCCTCCCCCGTTTTCACGGGGGAGGAAAAGTTTATTCTTCCTTATACCCGTAGGCCTGTGCGTTGCCGGTCGCGCCGTAATATTTGTACGGCAGGAATTTCCCCGACATCGAGATCTTGACCCGGTCGCCCTTGGGATCGGCTTGGCGTTCCATTCCCAAGTCGAAGTCGATCGCCGACATGATGCCGTCGCCGAATTCTTCCTCGATCAGAACCTTCAATGCCGGTCCGTTGACCATTATCAACTCATAGAAACGATAGATCAGCGGATCGGTCGGCGGCATCGGCGAGCCGCGGTTCGGCACCTCGTTGAGAAGCGCCTGTTCGCTCTTGCTCAGCCCGAACAGTTCGGCGGCCTTCGCGGCCTGCGGCTTGGTCAACTTCATCTGGCCGAGCAGCGCGCCGGTGATCAGCACCGGCGACATGCCGCCAACTTCGCCGCATATATATTTCCAGCTCCAGTCCTTTTCGCGCTTGATGCCGAGCAGCTTCTCGGTGA
>Ga0210394_10001036_pt1 | contig 48047 bp, 46 predicted proteins | sample IncBWC12MmetaG_FD_160121 | JGI IMG/M metagenome (GOLD analysis project Ga0210394, IMG submission 160121) | Forest soil microbial communities from Barre Woods Harvard Forest LTER site, Petersham, Massachusetts, United States - Inc-BW-C-12-M | ecosystem: Environmental > Terrestrial > Soil >...
GCATCCCGGCGAGACAATGGCGATCGTCGGACACACCGGCGCAGGTAAAACCACCACGATTCAGCTGCTGCTCCGCTTTTACGATATTCAACGCGGCCAGATACTTCTAGACGGCACCGATATACGTGAACTCAGCGTGCAGGATTTGCGGCGGCAGTTCGGAATCGTGCTCCAAGATCCCTTTCTCTTTACGGGCACGCTGGAGTCAAATGTCCGCCTGGGCAGCGAAAACGTCAGCCGCAGTGCGACGGAGTCTGCGTTACGCGAAATCGGCCTGGGCCCATTCCTTGATTCCCTGCCCCAGGGCCTGGACACCGTGGTCAGCGAGCGGGGCTCGACTTTTTCGGTCGGCCAGAGGCAATTGGTGAGTTTTGCGCGTGCATTGGCGCACAATCCGCGTTTCCTGATTCTGGACGAAGCTACCTCCAGCGTGGATACGCGCACGGAGATAATGATCCGAGAAGCTTTGGATCGGCTGCTCACCGGACGCACCTCCATTGTCATCGCGCATCGCCTGAGCACCATCCAGAATGCCGACCGAATCATTGTCTTCCACAAGGGCCGTCTGCGCGAACAGGGCACGCATCAGGAGTTGCTGGCCGAAAGAGGCATTTACTACCGTCTGTATCAGCTTCAGTACAAAGATCAGGAGTTGCGTCTTCCCGTTGCCCCGCGTGGACCCGCCGGGGCGCCGCTCCCTGCCGATGATTGACGTGTCCATAATTAACCAGCAAGACCGCAAGCTCGCCTGAATGGCTCCTGTCTCCGTGTTAATCTCCGCCGGCGAAGCTTCGGGCGACATGTACGCAGCGCGGCTGGCGTTGGCGCTTCGGCAACGTGCCGATATCGACCTATTTGGCATGGGCGGCCCCAAGATGCGAGCAGCCGGCGTGGAGACGGTGGTCGACGCTGCCGAGGTTGGCGTGCTTGGCGTGGTGGAAATCGTGCACAAGCTGCCGGCACTTCGCCGGGCCTGGAAACGTTTGATCTCCGAAATCGATCGGCGCCGTCCGACGATCGCGATTTTGACGGATTTTCCCGCATTTCACTTGCGCCTTTCTCGTGTGCTCCGCCGCAAGCACGTGCGGAATGTCTATTTTGTTTGTCCGCAGTTCTGGGCCTGGCGGCCATGGCGCGTACGGCTGGTGAAGCGCCGGTTTGTGCGTGGCCTTTGCATTTTTCCCTTCGAAGAGGAGTTCTATCGTAAGGCCGGCGTCCCGACGGATTGGATCGGGCATCCGTTGGTGGATGCCGTGCGAACGCCCGTCAGCCGCGAGGCTTTCGCCGCGCGCTACGGCCTTGATCCGAAAGCTCCGATCATCGCTGTTTTGCCCGGTAGCCGTCCAACGGAATTGGCTCATCACATGCCACAGCTAATCGCGGCGATCGCGAAAATGAAGGCCGGCGGGCAAAAACAATTCGTGTTTGCCACCGCGCCGGGGCTCTCGAAGGCTCAAGTGAGAGCGCATATGAGCGTGGAAGCATCCAACATAACGATCGTAGAAGACGCTACCTATGAGTTGCTTGCAACTGCAGACGTGGCCATTGTCTCCAGTGGTACCGCAACAGTCGAGGCCGCTTTGATTCGCGTACCAATGGTAGTCGTCTACAGGGTTGCGCCTTTTACCGCATGGGTCGTGCGGCGCCTGGCGCGAACGCGACTTTTCGCGATGGTCAACGTGCTGGCTGGCAAAGAGGTCGTACCCGAATTAATCCAGGATGCATTCACGCCGGATAACGTGGTCCGCGAGACGGAGCGGCTTCTGGGTTCAGCGGAGGCTCGCGAGGAGATGCGCCGAGAGCTCGGCAGGGTGCGCGAGAAACTTGGTCCGCCGGGCGCTATCGAGCGAGCTGCCGATATTATTGCGAAGATGATCCAAGAAGAGTCCACTACATAACAACTCTTCCCTGAGCGATGCAACTCTAGAAGCCATTTTTGCTATCCTAAGGGTACGCTCCTGGCACGCGGCTGTCGGGACGAGGCCACAATATGAATGAAAACCCAGGTCTTCGAACAAAGCTGCACGTGCACGTAAGTGCTGCGCTGGCTTGCCTGCTCGTTGTGATTTGCGCCGCGTTTGGGCAAGTCGAGGCTCCAGTGCGGCCGCCTGCAGCGACGACGCGAGCGCCGCAAAAATCCGGCTTTCGCGCCGTTTCCTATGAAGTCTTCGCCTCGCTCAACCCCGAAAACCAGATGATCACAGCGCGCGCGATTGTGGAATTTGAAGCGCAATCGGCGTCCCGCGTGGTGGAATGCGAACTGCACCCTAACCTGAGTGTTAGCGAAGTACGTGACGCTGGGGGCAAAACTCTGGAAATCGACCGCGGGGGACAAAATGGGCTCGACCTCGATGTCTCCTTGCCGGACGTCGTGCCCGCCGGTCAGCGAATCAAGTTGACCTTTAGCTACAGCGGAGTTCTGGCCAATGAAGAGAACAGCCCGATTTCGGGCGTGAGGCTGGCGTCCATTGGAAAAGATGGCGCCTATCTTCTGCTGCCCGCGCGGTGGTTTCCGCTGACCGGATATCCGTCAAACCGCTTTACAGGCGTCTTCCATGTCGAAGTGCCGCAAAACTTCATCGTGGTTGGCACGGGAACCAGCGATGCTCCCACGCCAGCCAGTTCGGCTCCGACCGCGCCGGCGCCGGTGCTCGGCAATCGCAACCCTCAGGGCGGCAATAAAAGCGATACTGGCACTCCCCGACTAGCGCGCCGCACGCAAGACGGCGTTCGGCCGGATAGTACGGCTCCGACTGTGCCGCTATCTAACGCTCCCACGAGCACCGCCTCAACTATTGCTTCGACCTCGAACCCAAGAGTTACGTACACTTTTCGCGTCGCTCAGCCCGAGGCGGCGGGGACTTTTGTGGCCGGCGCTCTGCAACTGTTCCCGATTCAGGCAGAAGGCCTGAACATTTCGGTTTATGTGCCTCCCAGTGCCGCCAGCACCGCCCAGGAATACGGCGGCGCGGTCGCACGCATCGTGAATACTCTCTCCGATCAATTTGGACCGCTGCCGAACCCCAATCTCGCTATTGCGCAAATTCCGGACGGCACGCTGCCTACTTATGCCGCGCCGGGCCTGTTGCTCGTAAGCCAACGGCAATGGACTCCAGCAGCGAATTCGCGGCAACTGGCAAATGTGGTGGCAGCCCAATGGTGGGGGAATCAGGTCATGGCCGCATCTCCCTCTGACGCCTGGCTGACCGACGGATTGTCGCGATACTCGGAGGCTCTCTACATCGAGCAGGCCGCCAGTCGCGAAGGAATGAACAAGGCCCTGAACGATTTCGCCATCGGCGCCATGATGTATGACGATACTGCGCCAATCGGTGAGGCCGGGCGGCTCACGCCATTCACGCCAAACTACACATCCGTGGTGGTGAACAAAGGCGCCATGGTCTTTCACATGCTTCGAGAGCAGATCGGCGATGCGGCTTTCGCTTCGCTGCTGCGGGATTATTACAAGCAGTTCGCGGGCAAGTCAGCCTCGCTCGCCGATTTCGAGAAACTCGCGCAGGATCACGTGGCACAGGCGCCAACGCCCGCTAAGTCTTCGAACTTTGCATTAGGCAACGCAGCGGCTGCCGCCGGAAGCACATCCGGAACCTCAGCGACTGAATCGGAGGAGACCACGCCGGCAAACGTTCAGTCGTTTTTCGCGCAGTGGATCAATTCCACGGGCATTCCCGAGTTCAACATTACTTATACGATTTATCGAACTAAAACCGGTTTCCGCATTGATGGCAGGGTGAAACAGAATCTCGACTTCTTTCGCATGCCCGTGGAGATCGAGGTCCAAACGGAAGGAAATCCGGAATTCAAAACGATTGAAGTCAGCGGCACCGACTCGAGCTTCACCACGGAAGTTTTCGGCCGGCCCAAGCCAGGCGGCATTGTCCTCGATCCGCATAACTACATACTGAAATCCAATGTGCAGGTTCGCGTTCGCGCCATCATTGCGCGCGGCGAAGCGCTTGCTGAGCAGGGGCGCTATTATGACGCGATCCAGCAATACCAGCAGGCCCTGGATCAGCAAAAAGACAACGCGCTGGCGGAATTTCGAATGGCCGAGGCCTTCTTCTATCAGAAGAATTACTCGGCAGCGGCGAACGCATTTCGCGACTCACTCGACGGGAATATCGATCCCAGCTTCAAATGGGTGGAAGTCTGGGCGCACGTTTATTTAGGCAAGGTTTACGACATCGCCGGGGACCGCGCGCGTGCCGTCAACGAATACAGCAAAGCACAGCAGACCAACGACGACACCGGCGGCGCGCAGGATGAAGCGAAGAAATATCTGGCACAGCCTTATAAAGAAGGAGCTTAATCCGAGATCGAGCGCCGCCTTCGCGACGGCGTCAGATGCCCTGTAAACCGGTGAGGCTCGGCTCGGCGATGCCCTTGTGCTGGATGAAAACCTGAAATGTCTCTCCCATTCCTTCCGGATTGATCAACGATTTCAGTAACAGCCGGGCGCGAATGCGCTCAACTTCGCTTGAATTTTCGTCGTAAAGATCAGCGAGCTCGTTGGCTCGGCCGAGCGCAACTAAGAACACCATCTGCGAAACACTTCCCGTGCGTGAAAGACCCGCGCGACGGCCCCAAAGATCGAGCGCCGTGAAGTTCACATGTGCGGTCAAATCCTGTTCACCCGGAAACGCAAAGAAATCCTCGCTGGCGCGGTGCTCTGAGTACGCTAAAAGAGTGCCATGCATGTGACGCTCGTTATAAAGCTCGGCAGCCTCGTGGCCGTAATCCACGGTCAGTACAAAACCGCGACCCAGCCGCCGGCCGACGGCCTGAATCCATTCGCAGGCCTCGAGGTTCACTTCTGCCTGCTGGCCGTCTTGAAGCGCGACGTGCTGCTCCTCAAAGTATTGTTCGATCTCGGCAGACGTGAGGGTACCGGGCTCCTCGGTAAATGCGTCTTCGTTAAGATTGACGTAGATCTCGCGCAGGCTGCCGCGCTGCAGGAGAACGCGGTGCACCGGAAGCGCATCGAGCAATTCGTTTGAGAAAACGCATCCGGCGGGAATTTCGTGGGGCAACTCAGCCGCGGAGATGGCGGTGCCGGTTTCAAGGTGAGTTCGCAGATTTTCGTGATGGCGTTCGCGCCGAGCCCGGGATTGCTCGACCGCGATATAGCGCAGCGCGCCGTAAAATTCGGCTAGTTTTTGAGCAGCGAAATTCAGAATATGTGCGGCCAAACGGCCTGTCCCTGCGCCGGCCTCAACCGCATAGAATTCGCGCGGGCGGCCGAGCGCATCCCACATTTCTGCAAGCTGCCGAGCTAACAGCCGCCCAAAAATCGGATGGACATCGACACTCGTATAAAAATCAGCAAAACGCCGGGCTTCCGGTTTACTGTAATAACCAAACTCCGAATGATAAAGGCATTCGCGCATGTACTCCGCGAAAGCAATTGGTCCGGACCTTCGAATGCGCTCGGCGAGGACTCGGGCGAGTGGCGCAGTGAGGGCTGCTTTCACGCGCTCTTGAGTTCTCACCGCTTTCAAGCGTCCTGCCGCTGCGGATTGTCGACAAACATTTCGATGACGTAATCGTGCAGGCAATCGTAGAGCTGACGTTGAAATGACCAGGGAAACTGCGAATGCTCGATCTCGCGCGGCTGAAGCAGGAAATAGTAGGTATGAACTTCCACTTCCGCCGGCTTGAAACGAATTTCGACCTGGATGCCACCGGAAGCGGCGCGCGCGTCAAAATCAAAAAGCGGATGCTCGTAGCGAACCAACTCTTTCTTCACTTTCTCCAGGAGTTCGTCCGTAGAAACTGAATGTGCACGCGGCGAAGATGAGCTTGTTCCGCTCACTGAGCCGCTCCCGAGTGCCTGTCGCCATCGAGGTCGCCTCGGGTCTTCATTTCGCGGAGTTCTTTTTCAAACGCCCTGAGAGCTGTCTTGTCGAAAAGAATGAAATAGATCTTTTCGAGTGAGGTTGGCTTCTTCAGATGTTCCGCGGCTTCCTTCAACATGATCGCCGCGCATTCGGAAAGCGGAAAGCCGCCGATACCGGTACCGATAGCGGGAAAAGCGATGGTGTGAAGTCCGTTCTCCGCGGCGATGCGCAAAGAATGCGCGGTGGAAGCGCGGAGGGCGTGCCCGGTGGTTAGCCCGCCAAGCTGCATGCTTGCCGCATGAATGATGTGACGTGCTTTCAGCTTCCCAGCCGAAGTGATCGCCGCGCCGCCTACGGGCACCGCGCCTATTTCATTGCATTCCCGCTGAATACCGTCGCCGGCCTTGCGGCGAATGACGCCCGCGAGGCCACCGCCTAGTTTGAGGTCGTTATTGGCGGCATTGACGATGGCGTCGACGTCGCTCTCGGTCAGGTCCCCTTGCTGCAACACGATTTTCTCGGCTATGTTCATGGCTCCCTTGATGATATCAGAGCAGGGTATGAGCCCTGGCGAACTTCGTGTTTGTCAGCTAGCATCCGGGAATAACGGGCGCGCCGGTGCTCTGTAGGGCATTCGAACGTACGCGGTCGGCGGTCTCGAGCAGACCCAGCGCGGCGCGGCGGGCGGCTTGCTGCGCCTCGGGCGTCGTGGCGAGTTCAGCCAGGACAGCGCAGCCAGACAGATGGTGACGGTCCTCATCGGGATTGATAACGTCGCGATAAAGCGCGGCTAACTCGCACTGGCCGATGCGGTCGAGAAATGCGAGGAACTGCACATTCCTCCGGCCGCCCATGGCTTCTCGCGCGACGAGCGCTCCGGCAATGCGTTCGGGCGTCGTCTTGAGGGCTCGGAGATAAGTCAGCACCGGGCTCGGCGAATCGAGTGGCCGAAAGCCGTCCAGCGAAATACCCATGGCGCGGGCTTTCTCCTCGATCAGTTGATAATGCCGAGCTTCATCACCGGAATGGCAGGCCAGGGCGAGCTTTGCATTCAGCTCCGGAGTCGTGGAGACCCACTCGGCGGCGATTTCGGCAGCTTCGATCTCGTTTTTGAGGGCCATCTTAACCAGTGTGGCGAGAAGCTCGCCGTTCGGAATTGCTGAGGAGATCGGCGGCTCATCGATTTTGGCGAGGATGGCCTCGTTTTCGGCTTTCAGCTTACTAACGAATTCGTTTCCATCCATGGTGCGCCTCCCGCAACGCAACATCGTATCGCACGGGACGGGAATCGTCTCGCACCAACACAGCCTCTGAGCACCACAAAGACCACGTCGCAGCGCGTTGGCCTGCCTGCGAGGGCCTCTTCAGGTCTGCACGGGCTATCTGCGTCAGCTATTGGTTGGAGCGATAAATGATGGGCTTCGGGCCTTCGACGAGTTTGAAATCGGCGGGCACGGTGAATAAGGAAGCATCCGGCTCGCCGCGCGTAATATTCGTAAGCTGGTAGGTCAGCTCGCCCATGCGCGGATCGCTTCGCTTGCTGTAGATGATGGTCTTGAGATCGGGCGACGTCCAAACTTCGGTGACGACGGCGATGGGCTTGTCGTTGCCGATCTGACCTGCGGGGATCGTATGGGTCGTGCGCAGGCCAGTTACAAAAACGCCTTCCATCGTTTGCGAACCCAAATCTTCCGTGGTGGCTTGTCCTTGATCATTTGTCAGGAATACTTTCTGCGCAATCATCGGGGGCGGAGGCAACTGGCCGGAAGCTGCACCCATGTCGTTCGTCTGAATATATAAAGCGTCCGGCCCGGGACCGGCAGGGCCGCGCGCGCCCCTGCTCACTTCGGCGCTCGAGGCGATGGCCACGTCCAGTCCATCGCCTTTTCCGTTCAGTAAAGGCAAAGGTAGCGGTGGGAGCGGAGGTATCGGCATCTTCTGCGCAGTCTTATCGGTCAGGTTCAGAGTGTAGGAGGTCTGCGCGACTGGATCGTGGATAAAAATGAGATGAGGCGCATCGGCAGCCGAGAGGTTTCCGATGGGCGGCAACATCGTGTCCTGGCGCGTGCGGCCCTGAGAATCGCGGGCGATCGTGCCGGTGCTGTTCTGAACGATGCGATTTCCGTCGGCGAGCGTTTGGACAGATTCGTTTGTGACCGTGGCCGAATACGGCGCGCCCACCACCGGAGCGGCAGAACCACGAGCGAATGCTCCGGCTACGCCAATCGTGACGGGGCCAGGGCCGGGAACGGGACCGGCGGTTTGAGCCACCGAAAAGCCACCCGTCTGAGCGAACGTGCTAACTGAGCAAGAGGAAGCCGCAACTATGAAAATGCAAAGGCCTTTCGTGATTGTGTGATTCATGGCCGAGTGGCCCTCCCTTCAAATCCCGTGAGTTGCGGCCGCAAGCGAACCTGCTGAGCCGAACCATCGGGGGCAATCGTAACGTCCGCAGTGAAGCCGACGCCCTCTGGCACAGCGCCTGGGGGGAAGAATGCGTCGGCAGGGATGGCGATTTCAACGGCAGGCTCGGAAGCAAGCAAGCTAGTCTCTTCGCTTTGACGCTGCGCAGCCGCCTGCCTTACGTGCTCGGCTCCCTTTCGGCGCTTGGCTTGAGCGACTGGCCTGATCTCGGCGGGTGCTGGCTGCGCCTCGTGCGCCAGTGGCAACGCCTTCGCTACGTCGATGACCGTCGGGATGGGCGCTGCACCCGGGGCAGCCGGGTGGACGCGCCATCGCGGCAAGAGCAGAAAAAACATCGCCACTGCAGCCGCGACGGCCACGCCGCCCGAAATCGTAGGCACAGGACGCGTTAGTCTACGGCCCGGCTTCGAAGCTGTAACGGCATCGCAATAAGCGTCGCAATATCGGTCAAACGCGCCACTCACCCGGCGATACGCTTCCACTCGGTCGCGGCCTTCCGGGCAACCGTGAAGATGCCGTTCCACAGTGGCGGCATCGTCGTCCGCAAGTTCCTGGTCCAGCCAAGCCATTAATTTCTCCGCAAAGTCACACATTGCATTTCTCCGCCAATTTTCGGATCGCACGCTCGAGGGTATCGCCCACCGTTGAGGTCGAAAGCTCCAAGACTTCGCCGATTTCGCGATAACGCAACCCTCCCGCGCGCAACAGCAGGCATTCCCGTTCGGATTCGGTCAGCAGGCGAATTGCTTTTCGCAGTCGGCTGAACTTTTCTTTCCGCAAAAAAACTTGCTCGGGCGTTGCTTCGTTCAAGGTCAAAGCTAATCCATCTTCCAGCGGCGCAGCGAATCGGCGCTCGTAACGATTCTGGCGATTCCTGGCCGCATTGTGGGCCACTCGGAAAAGCCAGCTACGGATATTTTCCCGCGAGCCACCGGAATCCAGATGGCGATGCAGGCTTAGGAACGCATCTTGCACGACGTCCTGTGCTTCATCGGCCGAGAGGCCGAGACATACCAGATAACGAAGCAAAGGCTTGCGCAGTTCTCTATAGAGCGTACTTGCCTCGCAGCCGGTTGCAAGGCGCGAAAGCGGCAGAACCAAGGGTACGGAATCGCCACTCATATGAGCTTCTGCATGCGCCTCTAGTTATATAACAGGCGAGGACGGCGATTTTCCGGGTAATGGTCTATCTCGAAGGCCAGACTGCAAGTTCCCGAGGAAACTCAGGCGCCTTGAAAACGAGGAGGACGTTTGTCGAAAAAAGCGTGCAGGCCCTCAAGGCAATCTTTCGAACGAAAGCAGGTCACCTGCCAGCGAATCTCCTCGTCCAGCGCCCTTTCGAGCCGTTCGCGATCGTCCACGCAGAGGGCCTGTTTGATCCCGCGAACCACAATCGGCGGCGCGGCAGCCAACCGATCTGCTAGCAGAGCCGTTTCAGCTTCGAGGGAATCAGGCGGCACAACGCGTGACACCAAGCCGATCCTAAGCGCATCGGCAGCGGATACGGGTTCGGCGGTGAGCATCAATTCCATGGCCAGCGACGGACCAACCAGCCGCGGCAGGAAATAAGTGCCGCCAAAATCGGGGAATACGCCTATTTTGGCAAAGCTCTGGATGAAGCTGGCTTGTTCCGAGGCGATGCGGGTCGTACAGGCGAGCGCGAGATTCGCGCCTGCGCCCGCGGCAGGGCCATTAACGGCGGCAATCACGGGCTTCGGCATGGTGGCGATAGCCAAGATTATCCGCTTGCCTACCTTCAGCAGAGCCTCGATTTCGGTGACTTCTTCGCGCTCGCGAGCCTCTCGAAGAAGGTCGACATCTCCACCCGCACAGAATCCTCGGCCCGCACCGGTGAGCACAACAGCCCGAACCGCGTTATCGTGCATGGCGCCGCACAGCGCGTCCAGTAAGGCTTGGCCGAGACCGCTATTCAACGCATTGAGGCGGTCGGGACGATTCAACGTAATCGTGGACACCGAGCCGCGGCGCGATTGCAACACAAGCGGCGCAAAACTGGATCCGGAGGCCATCGTCAAGCCCTCCCACCGGGAAGAATAAACCAATTGTACGTTCAGGAGGGGTCAATCGGGCAAGCCGTGCAGCACCTGGGCAAGCTGGCGGAAGTAACGCAACCCAATTCCGCGATCGTTGGAGGATTGTGTTCCCGTGGAAGGCAGAACGAAGACACGCGCGCCATAGAGCTTTTCCGTCTGTAAGCCAAGCTTGCAGGGTCTTTGCGCGAACTTTTCGTATGTATCCTTGCCATTGAAAGCGATCACGCGAGGCGCGTATTCTTCGAGTTTTTGTGCGAGCAGAATCCGTCCCTCTGCGATTTCCTGCCGCTCCAGCTCGCCGATGTCACGCGTGGCGCGCTTCACCAGATCGGTAAGGCCGATGCCGAATTCAATCAGGCGCTTGTCGTCCGTGTAAGGCAGCGATTCCGGCAAAATGCCCGAATCGTATAGCAAAGGCCAAAAAGGGTTCGTACGCCCGGCGTAATAGTGGCCGGCGCGCGCCCAGCGGTCGGCTGGATTGCAGCCGATCACGATCAGCTTCATTCCTCGCCTGAGATAGTCTGGCAGAGTCCGCATGATTTCTAGTTAGTAGCCAACTCTCCGGCCCGCGCGGGGTCGAGATTCCAAGTAACTCATTCTGTACACCGAAATCACGACTGTCCCTATCAGAAGAGGGCAAGCGTAGCACGAGAAATGCTGCAAAAAACAATCGCGGTTAAGCCGTGAAGCATCTCAGTAACCCCACGTCTGCTCGACGAGTTTTCAGGGTCTGCCAAAACGCCTGGAGCACCGTGCACTTTCTGCGTCTTTCGCGGTTAGATCGTGAATCCCGGACTGATGCTGCAGCGTCCAATCGGGAGAGTTGGATCAGGCGAAACGGCGCGAGTTTTGGACGCGCCGCGCAAGGTCTGTACCCCGCCAAATTGGCTGGTGTAAGGATTTTCAGTATGGCTCAGGCGGTAACGATATGTGCTAACCTGCTGGGACGCGGTTTTTTCGCCGCGGGCGCACCGCCGCTGATGCCTATGAGCTCACCCGGACCAAAACGCATGCCTTCCACAATCGTCCGCGACGACGAAGGCGCACTGGTGTCGCTGGCAAAGAGCGGCGACCTAAAAGCCTTTGACGAGCTCGTGAATCGCTACGAGCGCCGTATTTTTCGCTTAGCGATGAACATTACGCAGAACCGCGAGGATGCGGAAGATGCCACGCAGGACGCCTTCCTGAAATCGTTCCAGCACCTGCCAGACTTTCAGGGTGACTCTCGCTTTTACACATGGCTCGTGCGCATTGCTGTAAACGAAGCCCTCATGCGGCTCCGGCGCAGGCGGCCAAACGTTACGTCGCTCGACGAGCCAGTGCAAACCGAAGAAGATCTGATACCCCGCGAAATTGAGGATTGGGGACCGACGCCCGAACAGCGTTATCAGGTGACGGAACTGAACTCGATCCTTAGCGGCGCCATCGCGGAACTCGAACCGATCTTTCGCACTGTTTTCGTGCTTCGCGACGTAGAACAGCTTTCGACCGAAGAGACGGCTGAGGCGCTGGGAATTTCCGTGCCCGCTGTGAAATCGAGGCTCCTGCGGGCGCGATTAAGATTGCGGGAAAAACTGGGCCGACATTTTACGCAGAGGCAGCAGGCATGAACTGTAAAGGACTGATTCGCGAAATCTCCGATTATCTGGATGGCGAACTGACGGTCGAAACTCTAACGGAAATCGAAATTCACTTGCAGCGCTGTCAAGACTGTCGGCTGATCGTGGATACAACGCGAAAAACAATCGAGATCTATTACAGTACCCAGCCGCTTCCCCTCCCAAACGATATACGCGAACGATTGCACCAGGCGCTCGTCAATCGCTTGGGACGCAGGCCTACCACTTGATTTACCTCTGCACACCGCCAAATTCTATCTTGCTGCCGAGTCCTTTCTTTTCCGCACACTCAAAAATGTAAGCAGCAACGGCCAAGTCCCATGAGGCAATACCGTTTGATTTGAAAAGCGTGATCTGCTCGGGATTCTTCCGCCCCGGCCGCTTCCCCGCGACGATTTCGGACAATTCACGAACCTGTTGCCAGCGCGCGTTATCGTCACCGAAAGCCTGAATCAGGTCGCCAGATTCGATGTTGGCCTGCTGAATGGAATCCACTGCAATGATGGCGGCGCGATCGACGGCATCAGTTTCCAGTTCCCGCTTCTGCGCAAAATTTGCGCCGATGGCGTTGATGTGGGTTCCGGGAGCGAGCCAGGCGCCCGAAACGACCGGATTCATGGCCGTCGTCGCGGTGATCAGGATGTCAGCCCCGCGCACCGTCTCTTCGGCTGATGCCGCAGGCGTAACGGACCTGCGCAATTTCTCTGTCATTTCGCCGCAATAATTTTCGAGCCGGTTGCGGTCGCGGCCAAAGGCGCGGATGGTCGCCAATTCACGGCGTTCGCAGACCGCGGCGAGTTGCGTACGCGCCTGCGTGCCGGTGCCAATGATTCCGAGCACACGCGCATCGGGACGAGCCATGTATTTCGTCGCTACCGCGCTGGCGGCTCCGGTGCGCACCTGTCCGAGGTAATCGGCTTCGATCAGAGCGGCCAATTCGCCGCTATCCGCGCGATAGAGCAAGACAATGAAACGGGCGACGCCATGGGCGACCGAGTAGAGCTTTGCGCCCATCCAGCCCGCTTTTTGGTCCGCTGCGAACATGTAGTTCAGGAAGACGCGCTCAGGCAAAGCCAGCCGGCGCCTGGGGTGGATCCAGCCATCGCCTGCGGCCTGGCGTTGCAGCGATTCCTCGACGACGCGAATAGCCGCAGGCATGTCGAGCAGCGTTCGAACATCTTGCTCCGTCAGTATCACAGGCATTGCGGCACCCGCCTCAAGGCAAATCGAGATGCGTCCGAAAACGAAGGACCCGGCGCGCATCCGAATCGAGCACGATCAAATCACCAACTGCATCCGCAGCGAGATAAGCTGCGGATTCTACCCCAGAAAGCCGATTTCCCAGCGTATCGATGAGTTCGCGGTGGCCCTCTTCACTCCAAACCTCCAGTCGCACCGGAGACCCTCGCAAAGCGAAGACGTGTTTGCCCCCAGCGGCCAATCCCAGCAAGCGAGAATCGCCGGAGGAATCCGGCGAATTGAAATCCTCGCTCTGCACACCGTCGCGATTGAATTTCAGAATACGCCCGTCCGCAGCATCTCCGACATACACGGCGTCATTGTTCGCTATTGCAGCGAAGGGATGCGCGGATTTCTCCGAAGCCTCAGGCAGTACCCTCCAAATCCGCAAAAGCTGGCCATGGCTATTGAAGACCTGTACCCGTGACGCCGCGGGATCGGGCACATAGATTTTTCCGTCCGCATCAATACTGAAGAAAAACGGGCCATCGTAATTGCGCCGCGGAGCAAAGCGCAGCGCGCGTAACGGGTCGCCTTCAGGAAAAAACAGCTGCATGGTGCCGATGCGCGAGTTGGCGACATAGATGGCGCCTCCGGAATCTACCGCAATGGCATCGGCGGTGCGCGCTGCGGCGCTTACAAAGCAGAGCAGAGGTATTCCGGCGGCTTCAAACTTCTGTATGAAGCTTGTGGCGCGGTCGGCAAAGTAAACGCGGCCGATCGGATCGAGCGCGGGGCCGATCGGGTTTTCGATTTGGCCAGGCTCAGTGCCGCGAACTCCCCATTCCTGGACAAATTCGATGGGCGGAGGTTTGACTGCGCTGACCGCTTGCGAGCGGGCGTGCGAGCATCCAGAAAGCACGGAAAAAGCGATTAGCGCAACCCAGAACCAAATACAGCGGCGTGAATGGAGCCTAATGCGACGCAAGTGGTGAATGTAGCGCCCCAAAATTAGCATAATCACGTATCGGCGCAACTCAGGAAATTCACCAGACCGTGCGAAACCGCCACGATTGGGCGAGAAGAAGCGGTAATTATTTGGGCTTTCGAACTGTGCCTGCGGGCGTGAGTCGGCGCACTACCGTTCCCATCAGCCGGTAAGCGCGTTCGGCGTTCTTGTCGTCAGTAAATCGAAACTCGGGACCAGCAGGTGTCTGGCTGACGCGCACTGGAAGCCGACCGCATACGGTGTTGTCCGCGAAAGAAGTTTCGTACCGCATTCGGACCGCACCCCAGGTGTACACGCGGATGGAGGTGAAATCACACGACTGACCTTCCCCACTCTTGGCCGCCGCAACCACGTATTGCGGCTTGTCACCGTTGGGATCGGGCACCGTATTGAGCTGTAGCCAACCTACAATCCGCTTCCCTGCTGCAGCCGTATAATCGCCGATCGGCGACGGAGGATCGAGCTCCACGAAACGCGAAAGGACCCAACCCGCGATGGGGATGGCCGGACCATTACCAAGCTGGGCTCCAGGAGAAGATGAACTCGACCTTGCTTTCACTGGCGAATACAGCACGAGGGACCAATCCTCCACGTCAGATTTTTCGTCGGCGGAGGATGCTGCTTCATCGCTCGCATGGCTCTCCTCGGTGCCAACGTGAGAAGCGGCGGCTACCTGACGACGTAAGATGACCACGGGAACATTGCGCCCAAATTGAAAGATGCGCGACGAATCCCGGCCGGGCTCGATATGCACATTACTTATCGTCCGCGTATGCCCTTTGGCCTGCACCGGCAAGTTTTGTGCGCTGGAGATCAGGTCGCCAACTTGGCTCCAAAGAGCCGGCGCCATCAGCAAATGAGTATCTACCCAACCTTCAGTTCCGTCGGTCGACCGCACTTCTGTTAATTCACCGGCGCGAGCGAGAACGCTCACTTTCTCGCCGTAACCCAAAGTCCCGACCTGACGGCGCACTTGGGCCGTTGCGCTCCAAAGCGTCGCGCTCTGATCTGCGATATAGGCATCCGGATAGTGCGAGCGATTGCGGCGTGCCCACCATACTCCAGCGATGAGTGCAACGAGAAGGATGATCAGAAGCCAGCGCCGGGGACTCATGACTTGCTCACCGGCAGCAACCGAAGCACATTTGGTGTCGAATGTGACGTCGAGGCTGGGGCGATCGTACTTGTTTCAAGGTTAAAGCACACACTGGGCATGAATTCTACACGATCCCTCATCGACATGCTTTCTTCCTGAGCAAGCATTTCCGTGCCGCCTGGAAAGCGAATGCCTGGCAATTCGGGCGATACATCTCTATCAAGCGCACAGCTTTGTTACAATCGGCGCGCCGAGGTAAACGATGCAAATTTTCGAGAAACTGAAGCCGCTTGGTTTGCTTGTGCTACGACTGGGGGTTGCCGCAATCTTCCTCTCTACGGGTTACGACAAGCTTTTTGGGGCACCCGGGAACTGGCTGGCATGGTTTCCCAAGCAAGGCTTCCCATCGTACTTCGCATACATCGCAGGCTCAGTGGAACTCTTCGGCGGCTTCTTACTCGTTCTGGGGCTACTCACTCGAATGGTCGGCCTGCTATTGGCGATTCAGATGGGCATTGCCGTATGGAAGGTCAGCTTACCGCATTCGGGAATCTACAACGTGGAAGGTTACGGCCTGCCGTTGATGCTTGGGGTCGCCTGTTTTGCGCTCTTCACCGTGGGAGCGGGAATGCTCTCAGTGGATGGAGCGACTTTCGAACGCGCTGGCAAAGCGAAAGCCAAAGCCTAGGTAAGAAACCTTTGCTAGTCTTTTGCTAATCTTTGGCAGATCACAGAAGCTAGATTAGAAAGTTGCCAATTCCCGAACGGCACTGACAATATCCCGACTCTGGGGCAGTATTTTTTCTTCCAGCTGTGGCTGGTAAGCGCAGAAGGTATCCATGGCGGCCACCCGCCGCACCGGAGCGTCCAAGTCGTGAAACAATTCATCGGAGATTCGCGCAGCAATCTCCGCTCCGTAGCCCCAGGAACGCATATCTTCGTAAGCCACGATGACGCGATTTGTCTTCGTCACGGTGCCGACTATGGCTTCCCAATCATAAGGCGACAGCGATCTGAGGTCTAGAATTTCGAGGGAGATACCCTCACGCTGGAGTTCGGCTGCTGCCACTTCGGCTCGATGCACCATAGCGCCATACGTAACGATACTGAGGTCGGTGCCTTGACGAACGATGCGGGCTTTGCCGAAAGGAATCGTGAAATCGGGACCAGGATAAGGCGAACGATTGTACGGCTGGCGGTAGAGATGCTTGTGCTCCAGAAACAGGACCGGATCATCGGAACGGATGGCCGTGCGCAATAAACCGCAAAGCTCGAGCGCGGTTGAGGGCATGACAACGCGAAGCCCCGGCAAATGCGTAAAGATGACTTCTCCGGATTGGCTGTGGTAAGGTCCGCCGCCCGTGAGATAACCGCCGATTGCGGCGCGAATGACCGCAGGCGCCTTGAAATGACCGGCCGAGCGCCAGCGGGTGACAACCATTTCGTCGCGGATTTGCATCATCGCGGGCCAGATGTAATCGAAGAATTGCATTTCAGCGACCGGCTTCATCCCGCGGATAGCCATGCCAATCGCGCGGCCGGCAATGGCAGCCTCCGCAAGCGGCGAATTAAAGACGCGATCCGATCCGAAACGCCGTTGCAGCCCGGCCGTCGCTTTGAAGACTCCCCCTTTGCCCTTGACCTCCTTCAGATTCTCTTCGCGGCTGCAATCGGCCACGTCTTCGCCAAACACCACGATTCGGGCATCCCGCTCCATCTCGTCGGCCAACGTGGCGGGAATCATCTCCAGCATGGTTTTTGGTTCGCCGGTGAATTTCGGTTCTGACTCGAATTGCGAAGAGGTGGGATCTACGTCAGGAGAATAGATGCATTGCAAAATCGATTTTTCGGGCGGCAACTCGGCCGCGAGCGCAAGATCGGTAGCTTCCAGGACTTCGCGATCCACTTCTGCCTCGAGGCGTTCCAACTCGTGCTCGTCGAGAATGCCTTCGCGAACGAGAAAAAGGCCAAACCTCGGAATCGGATCGCGATGAGCTTCGTCTTCGCGCTCTTGGGAGGTTTTGTAAAGCTTCTCGTCATCCGAGAGCGAATGCGAATACGGCCGCGTCACGTGCGCATGAACGAGCGCTGGACCTTTGCGCTCGCGGCAATACTCCGCGGCTCGCCGCATGACGTCATAACTCGCCAGCGGATCGGTCCCGTCGCATTCCTGGACGAGCAGATCAGGAAAATCCCGGACGAGCCTCGAAATACTGCCCCCAGCGGTCTGCGCTTCGACCGGCACAGAAATGGCAAAGCCGTTGTCTTCCACCAGGAAGAGCACGGGCAAGCGATTCAAGCATGCGGCGTTCAGGGCTTCAAAAAATTCGCCCTGGCTTGTCATACCGTCACCGCCAGAAACGTAAACGATTTCGTCGGAACTGTGCCGCACCGATTCGCCCAACGGTGCGTGTTGCGCTTGATCGAGCGCCTGCGGATGCCGTTCGAAGTAGATCGACGCTTCCGCCGCGCCCACAGCTTGCAGCCACTGCATTCCGGCCGAGGACGAACGCGTAACGATATTTAGCTCGGGCTTGCCCCAATGCGAGGGCATTTGATTCCCGCCGGAAGAGGGGTCATCCTTCGCTCCAACGGCTTGCAGAAGCATCCCCCGAGGCGTGAGTCCCAGACTCAAACACAGAGCCTGATCGCGGTAATAGGCAAAGAACCAGTCGTGGGCGGGCCGCAGAACCTGCCCGGCAGCCACCAACACTGCTTCATGTCCCGCTCCACTGATCTGGAAATAGATCTTGTGCTGGCGCTTGAGCTGAATTTCGCGGTCGTCGAGGCGCCGGGACAAATACATCATCCGGTACATTCGAATAAGGTCGCTGGGCTGGAGTCCGTGATAATTGTGGGTAGGAACTGTGCCGATCTTCGGGTGCGCTTGCACAGCCATGCAGCTTCACCTCTGGCAAAGAAGCTTCGCCAAACTCCATTATAACTGATGCGCAAGGCCCCGTATTCGGGCGCTTACACGAGATTGCAGTGGAACTAAACCCTAGATCACGCTTCAGCCGAACCTATGCCTTAAGCCCCAAACCTTTCAAAAGACGAGGTTTCAAGATAACGACTCGAAACGCTCTGCGGTCCCGGCAAATTCCGCGTCATTTTGCCGAATGATCTTGGACTGTGCGTCTTTAAACGGAACTTCAGCAGGGATGCGCTCGAGCCACCTCTGATAAGACAGGCGCTCGTGATCTGAGAAATCCAGGCGAATGATTAGCTGGATGTTCTCCTTTGCGGACGTCTCTGCCGCTTTCTTACGCCGAGATTTTGCATCACCTTTCTTTTCGCTTTGAGCGTCCTTTTCCTCGTCAGCTTTCTCGCTAGCTTCAGACGCATCGCTACGGTTGAATTTCAGCAATAGTTTTTTGTCTAACCGGAAACCCTGCTTCCATCGATCTACTTTGTGCCGCGCTTGTTGTGCTAACTCCTCATCGGAGCCGAAGTCGAAAACAAGAAAGGATTGAGCCATGCGTTTTCTATATCGGTGATGGTCGCGGCTGTCAAGCCTTAGCGGCGGAAATTCGGCCAATAGCACACGGGGTTTGCATCTATTTGCCGAAAGGGATTAGCATAACGGGACGGGTGGAAGGGCGATGCGAAGGTTTGTGGCGGTTATCGGAGTGTTGGCGCTGGCGCTGACGATCGCGCCGAGCGGGCTCGATTCCACCTCTTTGGCGCTCGAGTGCTGCAATGGGGTCATGTGCCCGATGCACGCTGAGAGACACGAGGCGCCGAGTTGCGATATGGGTGGGAAGCCGAGCGCGGCGTTGCAGCCTTGCCCCGTACCAGCCGCTGTCCATTACACTGCTGCGATCGTTTTTGCACTTTCCGCTCCTCTGATTTTGCAAGGCGATTCCCGGAGCGAGCCGTCCATTCCTTTCCTTCCGTCCTTCTTCCTTGATGCAGAGCGCCGCATGGAGTCTCCGCCACCCCGTCTTCTGCTCACCACGTAGCGAAGTCAGACCCACAACTCATAGCCCATTCCCCTCTGCTGACGAGGGGCGCACCCTGCTAAAGGAGCCTATGCGCACCGTTAGATTTGCTGTCGTCATTCTCTATTTTCTCGGGTTGGCCGTTTCGTTGCACGCCACGATTTTCGGCACGGTACGAGGCATCGTTCACGATTCGCAGCACCTGCCCATTGCAGGCGCGACCGTCACGCTGAAAGCTCAGGATTCGGACTGGACACAAGTCCAAAAAACAAATCAGAGCGGAGAATTTGAATTCAGCGCCGTGCCCATCGCCAACTACACAGTCTCCGTAATGCTGGAAGGATTCCAGCAACAACAACAAAGCCTGGTCGTCCAATCCGACGCGAGTCCGGTGCTTCATTTCGAGCTGGCCGTTGCCGGCGTGAATCAAACCACCACAGTTACCGGGGAAGCCATAAGCGCGCCCACGGATAGCGTGACGCCCACGACCACGCTGAGCCGGCAGGATATTCAACTCACGCCAGGCGCCGACCGGACCAACAGCTTGTCCATGATCACGGACTACGTTCCCGGAGCCTACATGGTGCATGACATGCTCCACATCCGCGGCGGGCATCAATACAGTTGGCTGATTGATGGGGTTCCCGTCCCCAATACGAACATAGCCAGTAACGTCGGGCCCCAGGTAGATCCTAAAGATCTAGACACCGTGGAGGTTCAACGCGGCAGTTACGATGCCGATTATGGGGATCGCACTTATGGAGTCTTCAATGCCGTCCCGCGCACCGGTTTCGAACGCGACCGGGAATGCGATGTGGTTTTGAGCTTCGGAAATTTTTATCAAACGAACGACCAGATCAACTGCGGCGGACACACACAGCGCCTCGCTTATTACGCCAGCATCAACGGTAATCGCAGTGATCTCGGATTGGAAACGCCGGTGGCCCAGGTAATTCACGACGCCGATAACGGCTACGGGGGATTCGGCTCACTGATCTACAACGTGGACCCGAAGAATCAGTTGCGTCTGGTGGGCTCCCTGCGCCGGGATTATTACCAAATGCCGATCTCTCCGCTCGACGTAGCCAACCGTGTGATCCAGGTGGACAACCAGCACGAAGCGGATGGCTACTTAAACTTCTCCTGGGTTCACACTTTTAGCCATAGCGGCCTGCTTACCGTTTCGCCCTTCTACCATTTCAACAGTTCGAATTACGACAGCTCTCCGAATGACTTTCCCAACGCGATCACCGACCATCGGGCTTCGAATTATGTTGGCGCACAGACAACTCTCAGCGTAACGGTGGCGCGAAATACTATCCAAGGCGGCTTCTACGGCTTCTGGCAGCACGACAACCAATTTTTCGGGGTGCTGTTCAATGACGGCTCCAATTTGCCCGTCTCCGATAGGGAGATCGTGCCCGGGAACGTCGAGGCGGTATTCGTTGAGGATAAGTTCGCCGTGACGCCGTGGCTGAACATAAGCGGCGGCGTGCGCCAGACACATTTCTCCGGCCCGAGCGTCACAGAAAATCCGACCAGCCCGCGTACGGGAATTGCAGTTCGCATTCCACGAATCAACTGGGTTTTCCGCGGATTCTATGGTCAGTTCTATCAGCCCCCTCCTCTAGTCACGGTTGGCGGCCCGCTCCTTGGATTAGTGAATACGCCCAACGATCTTGTGAACCCGCAGCAATTCATTCCCCTGAGGGGCGAGCGAGATACGGAATATCAGTTCGGCGTGGGCATTCCGTACAAGGGGTGGGCCCTGGACATCGATACTTTTCATACCAAAAGCCTGAATTTCCTGGATCACGGCAACGTTAACTACGACTTCGCAGGGAGCCCGGTCTCGACCAATATCTTCTTTCCACTTACCACTCAGGACGCCTTGATCCGTGGCTGGGAATTAACACTGCGGTCTCCTCGGCTGTGGCGCCGTGGCCAAATGCACCTGGCGTATTCAAATCAAATCGCAGAATTCAGGGGGGCAATCACCGGCGGTCTGACGAATTTCTCCTTTCAGCCCGATTATTCGCCGCTCGATCACGACCAGCGAAACACGTTGAATGTTGGCTTCGATGTGACGCTTCCGTGGACGGCGTACATCTCGGGGAACGTCTATTACGGATCGGGATTTCACAATGGCGCCGCCCCGCCGGATTACCTCCCCGGCCACACCACAGTCGATCTGGCTCTAGGCAAATCGTTCGGAGAACGTTTCTCGGCTTCCGTGAATGCACTGAACGTCACGAATAGCCATCTGCTCATCGACAACAGCAATACGTTCGGTGGGTTTCATTTCAATGATCCGCGGGAGGTCTACGCGGAGCTGCGTTATCGCTTCCACTATTGATTGCGGATCTCAGCTGAAAGCATCCCTGATCAACGAAAGCCGGAAGGAGAACAGTATGCGTATTATTTCTAAAACGGCGCTGGAAGCTCGGGCAATGTTACTGTCCATTCTTGTTCTGGGCTTTCTGCCGCTTGAAATCGTAGGCTGCCGCAGTCCTGAGTCTCACCCGGCGGCCAGTTCTGAAGCGCAGGGAGCGGCGCAGTCGGCCACAAAGACTTATCGCCTTGAAGGAACTGTTGTCTCTATTGACCGCCAGCAGAAGCGCATCGTAGTCGATCACAAGGAAATCCCAGGCTTCATGGGAGCAATGACAATGCCCTATCCAGTTGTTGACGACCAAACACTTGATCGGGTCAAGCCCAGAGATGAAATCACAGCCGACGTCGTCGCCACGAGCAGCGACGTACATCTCGATAATATTGTTGTTGTGAAGAAGTCAGATACGCAGAAATGACAGGCCAAAGTCCAAAGTAATTGCCGCCGTTCACCGATGCGTGTTACCTTGAAAGGCGAATATCAGGCGAAGATGTAACAGTGGTTGGAGTGTGCTCGGTAAATGGCAGCAAATCCCGAACTTTGGCCTTCTCCAGAGTGGCGGCGCGAGGCTTTACCAAACACTTCGGCAGAAGAAACTTCTCCGAACTGGTCTGCTCTAGGGGCAGAGATTGCGCGCAATCGATTCGGGACGTACGTAGCGGCGCGCCAATGGTATGCCACGCCCGCAATGTTCCAACCGGATGCCGAGGCCCTCAAACTGTTGCTCCACTCTCGGACGGCAAACAGGCGCTTTCGCGCAAATCATGCACTGAACCCCGAGAAATGGCTCTTTCTGGATACCGAAGCGACCGGCTTCATCGGAGGCGGGGAAAATCTGGCGTTCCTGATTGGCCTGGCATGGTGGGATGCGGGCGGAATCCAAATCGAACAGTTTTTCATGCGCGATCCGGCCGAGGAATATTCGATCCTGCTCGAACTTGCGCGCAGGCTCCGAGAGCGTCCCGTGCTGGTGACGTTCAACGGAAAGAGCTTCGATTGGCCGCTTCTGGAGAGCCGCTTTCGAACGACGCGAGCGATTAACATTCCCATCCTCAATGCGCATTTAGATTTCCTTCATCCCGCGAGGGAGATCTGGAAACTGCAAATCGGCAGCGTCAAGCTCGGCCATCTCGAAGAGCGCGTGCTAGGCGCCGAGTCGCTGGGGTGGTCGCGACGCGAGGATATTAACTCGGCAATGATTCCTGGAATTTATTTTGATTACGTCTGCGGAAGGGCGCAGCGGATGGAAGGTGTGTTTCGCCATAATCGCATGGATCTGCGGGGGCTTGCCGCGCTGGCCGGCCGTATTTTACCGGTGCTTTCCATAGAGTACGGCGGGGCCGCAGAGAAAGGTCTTCAAGCGCTTGAATTGTACGGCGTCGCACGATTTTTTGGCAGACGCGGTCAGCACACAAAGGCTCGCAGGTGTTGCGAATGCGCTCTAGACTTGGGGCTTCCAAGCGCGATTGCGGACGATGCAGAGCAGGACCTTGCCAGATTCATCAAGCGCGAGCTTCGAAAGGCGCGAACTTCCTCGCCCAAAATGAAACGAGATCAGTTGGCCGCAGCAGCGCGCCGCTCGATTCCCAGGTGAGTGGCGCCGTGCCTGAACAGGCGAGCGCGAGAAATGCCAGCAGCGTTTAACATCGCGAGAAGCTCGTCCGGGGTGTAAGCCGCGCGAACGGAATCCCGATAAAGCTTGTACATCAGGCCTTCGTAGTGGCGCCCATACCAGCGGACATGAAGCGGAAACCCAAACCGCGATGGACGCCGCAGGTCGCGCAAGAGAATGGCCGCACCGGATTTAGCAACGCGACGAATCTCCGCAAATAGCTGACTAGGATCGCCGATGTGGTGCAGCACAGAATTGCACAGCACCAGATCGAAGCTCGAATCGCCAAAAGGCAAAAAGCAGGCGTCACCCGCAAGGAAGAAGACCGAATGCGGCACATGCGTGGCGCGGTGGATCATCGTATGCGAGCGGTCGATGCCAATAAACTTCCATTCCGGCAAACGCGCCGACAGCTTCGTGACAATCTGACCGGGCCCGCAGCCAATATCGAGAGCGCAGCCCGCCGCAGGACCGATCAGGCGCAGCGTATGCTCCACGAAACTGTCGTCGATATTGCTCAGGTATGCATCAGAGGCGGCGGAGGAGTAGGCTTCCACTTCACTCGAATCGTCCATCACCTCGGGCTCAGGAATACGGGGCAGGTCGAGATATTTACGAGGCCAACTCATGGCGACCGGCAGATCGCCTTACTTCACTGAAGCGAAGACAGCGAACTCGAATGCGAGTCCGGCGTCAAAGCCCTATTTAGGAATGACGCTGGATTCAAAGACGGAGCATTGCGCCGCATGACGGTAATGCCCGGCTGGTCCGATTCCGGAATCGCGGGCGGCGCCGGCGGCCAGTGCAGAACGCTGGTCATAGCGTCGAAGATCTCTCGTGTAGCCCCCTCTGCAATCAGGCATTCCTCGCCCTGGCAGCGCAGAAAAACGCCACCATCAGGCGTGTTGAATGAGACAAAGTTCTGACGGCGGGAAACTGCGGTACGCTTTTCGTCCTTCATTTCGAGCAGATCGCGGTAGGCCTCGAAAAACCGCGTGGCCGCAGGTTCATCCGTAAGCTTCAGACGGATCAATAGAAGCGTCTGCATGCCTGACTCGCGCTGATAAACCGCGTAGCGATCGCCGCTCCAGGAAGGAGCAATCTTCTCCGCGCGCTCTTTGCCGAGGAACTGCTTGAGAATTTCATTGACCGAGAATTCACCCAAGACATTTTCATCCAGCTTCTTCCAGCCGCGCGGAACGACCTTCGTGAGCGGAGTGAGATCGACTCGAGCCGGCATCACCCCACGGAAGTAAAGATCCGGATGAAGAATTTGCTGTGTAGAGGCGGGCGGATTTTCAAACAGCCGGTGGAAATCGCGCCAGCCATCCCACTCTTTGAGTGCACGCTGTACGAAAGTAGCCCCGGGAAGGTAGGGAAACGTGATCTCGTCCTGTATGAGCATGGGCGCTTGCGAAAGCTCGGGGCTGTCGTTCGTGTCTCCAATCAGCATTCCGGGATCGAAATCACTAATATCCCGCGTGGTCTTCCCCATATTACGCAGCAAGTAGTCGTACATCGCGATCATGGCTGAGCCTTCCAGTACCGATTCCCGGGCCAACGATGCGTCGTCATTGGCTTTAACTTCCTCTTCCCACTTCTCCACGTGGAAATATTGGTCCTGAAGCGCGTGCGTCAATTCATGCGCCATGATTATGCGTTGTTCAGCGGGTTGGGTCCAATCGGCGATGAAAAACTCGCGCTCTCTGGGATCGTAAAGTCCGGCAATCTGTTCGGTAAGCAAAGCGAGCAGCTTTTGGTCGAGCGGATAGCCCTTAGGGATAAGGCCCAGCGCTTCCAGCGCTTTCTGGTCCGCATAGCGTTTGGTGTCGTCTTTATCTTCGCGCATCTGACGGATCAGAAACTCCCGAATCTCTTCACGCGAGCGCACGCTCTTCTTCAGCGGTTCCTTTACCGGCAACGAAAGAATCTTGCTCATCACGGCAAGGACTTCGTCCGCGGCCTGCAGGAACTCCGCATCGGCCGTCCCGGAAGCCGGCGTCTGCTCTTTGTGCCCGCCCTGCTGCTGTCCCCAGCAAGGAAGGGCTGTAATGACGAGCGCGCACGCAGTCGCGATAAGTTTTTGAATATTATTCATAGACCAGGCCATGTGAACGGGAGTGAGTCTTCTTTCGTGTGTGGAGATCGAGCAAAGCCACCCGGACGCCATTCGTAGTATACCCTCTCGAACCCGCCGTTCGCCTGAATGCCGGAACGCCGACACCATTTTCCGATTAATTCGTGTGCATACACGTACTTAACAAGTTCAGCACCCACTCCGGAACAGTCGTAGAGCGACCCTTCGACCCCCCTTATAATTACTGTCGCGTCTGTCTCGGTTTTCTGGGGGGCCCGGAAGTGGGTAAAGCCCAAGTCCTTATCGTTGATGACGAAGAGGCAATACGCGAGGTTGTCTCGACGTTACTGGAAAGCCAGGGATATCAGTGCGCTGCAGTGGGAAACGGCCGACTGGCAGTCGAGCACCTGAAGCGAACCTCCGCCGACCTGGTGCTCAGCGACATGCTCATGCCGGAAATGGACGGCCTGCAACTTCTCTCCTGGCTGCGTTCCTACGATCCGGAAATCCCCATGATCATGGTCACAGCCATGCATGACGTGTCCACCGCACTCGATTCTATCCGTTGCGGTGCCTACGACTACATCCTGAAGCCATTCGAGAAAGACCAGCTTTTCCTGAGCGCACGGCGAGCGTTGGAGCATCGCCGCCTGCTACTCGAAAATCGCAATTACCAGCGGAACCTGGAGCAGTTGGTGGAGCAGCGGACGGGCGAGTTAAAAAAGGCCCTGAACGAGCTCGAGCAGTCCTACGACGCAACGCTTGAGGCATTGGGCGGAGCGCTGGATTTGAAAGACTCTGAAACCGTGGGCCATTGCAAGCGCGTAACCGCTTACACCATGGCTATGGCGAAAGCGATGAACCTGCCCGTCGAATCGCTTCCGCAAATTGCCCGCGCCGCCTTCCTGCACGACATCGGGAAAATGGCCATCCCGGATCGTATTCTTCAAAAGCCCGGGCCGCTCGACGACGAAGAGCGCAAAGTCATGCGCACCCACTGCGATATCGGATACAAAATGCTGCTTCGCATACCGTTCCTCACGCAAGCGGCCGAAATTGTGCTGTCTCACCAGGAATATTACGACGGCACTGGCTATCCGAGAAAGCTGCGAGGCGAACAGATTCCGCTGGGCGCCAGAATCTTCGCCGTGGCGGACGCTGTGGATGCCATGTTGTCAGACCGTCCCTACCGTAAAGCGCTAGGCGTCGATCATGCGCGCACGGAAGTGAAGCGTTGCAGCGGAACGCAGTTCGACCCAAAGGTGGTAGAGGTATTTCTCTCCCTTCCGGAATCCATCTGGCTGGAATTACGTGAAAGCGCGCAGCAACAGTTTCGGCTGGCTACCTCTGCCGTGCTGGTTTGAGTTGTCGTTTCCACCTTGCGCAAAGCCCCGCTGAAATGTAGTATTTTTCTCCTTGCTCGGAGGGTAATCCGCTCATGGCATTGGTTCCCATCAAAACAGCATCGGCGACTGGTTACTGCGACTGTATCCACGGCTGTTACGAATTGGCCAGCCTTCGCGATGAGGATACCGGGAAGGGGTATTGTCCGCGCTGCGCCAAAGAACACCTGGATCTCAATAAAGGCATCGGAATTCCGCAGCCGGCGCCCTCAAAAATCGCAGCAAGCACTGCTTCCCCTTCGGCCCACCCGCTAATCCCCGAGCCTGCCGATCCGCCGGGCCGTCTGCGCTGAACGCCGCGTCATTGAAATTCAACCCGCAAACTGATCCTAAGGAAGCCGCCAGTACGCGTCCAATCGAAATCCCAATGGCCGACCTGCGGGCGCAATTTGCGGCCATCGAAAGGGAAGTGCGCCACGCCATCGATGAAGTCCTCAAAACCCAGACGTTTATCCTGGGACCGCAGCTCCAAGCGTTCGAACGAGAAATGGCCAGCTACAGCGGTAGCCGGCGCGCAATAGGCGTGGCGTCTGGGACGGATGCTTTGGCGCTTGCCCTGCGCGCCAGTGGAGTTGGGTCTGGCGACGAGGTGATCGTTCCTGCCTTCACATTCCTCGCCACTGCAGGCGCCGTTATCTTGGCCGGAGCTCGGCCTGTCTTCGCCGATAGCGAACCCGAAACACTGAATATCGACCCTGTATCGGCGAAATCGCTTATAACAAGGCGGACCAAGGCCATCATCGCGGTGCACCTCTATGGCGGCTCCGCCGACATTCGATCATTGCTAGAGTTCACCGCGTTTCAAGGCATCGCGCTCATCGAAGATAATGCGCAGTCACTCGGGGCAAGTTTGGAGGGAAAGAAGCTGGGTTCCTTCGGGACCTGCGCCGCGACGAGCTTCTACCCCAGCAAAAACCTGGGCGCATACGGCGATGCCGGCATGATCCTTACCGATAGCGAGGAGATCGCCCAGCGAATTGAAAGACTTCGGAACCACGGCCAAACTGGCCGCTACGTTAGCGCGGAGCCGGGTTGGAACAGCCGGCTCGACGAGATCCAAGCCGCCGTGCTACGCGTGAAACTTCGTTATCTCGACCGTTGGATCGCTGCCCGCCAGGCGCACGCTGCGCGGTATAACGAGCGGTTTGATGGGGTGCACGGTATCAAGATGCCCGCCGCCACGCCAAACTCAGTCCACAGTTATTATCTATATACGGTAAGAATCGCCAGCGCGGGAGCGAATCCCGCGAGCAGACGCGACCATGTCGCGACGCATCTGGCCTCAAGAGGAATAGCAACTTCCATTTTCTATCCGCTCCCAATACATCTTCAGCCCGCCTATGCTTCGCTCGGCGGCAAAACCGGGCAATTGCCGGTGGCCGAACGCGCGGCTCACGAAGTGTTATCCCTGCCGCTCTATCCGGAAATGAGCACCGAACAAATAGACCGCGTGGCGGCTTCGGTAATCGAAGCGATTTGAGGCGAGTTCCAGAGCTAGGCGCGGCCTTCCAAGGGCTTAGTGGTCGCAGAAGAAAGCTGCGGGCGATAAGTCCGATTCTGGATGGCGGGCGCGGGACTCTTTGTCCGGGCGCGGCGGAAAACCAGGAAAAATACACCAGCAAACAGCAGCAGTGCGGGAATCAACAGAGTAATCATGGCGACCTGGAAGGCGTGCATGGCTGTGGGTCCGCTTGATGCAAGAGACGTGTAACACAGCACGCATCCCTGCGCCCCGGCGCCAGGCGCAAAGCCAAGCGCCGCTATTGCCATACCAGCGGCCGATTTGTAGGAAACTTTCATCTTTTCACCATCCCTCGGCCGAAGCCGGCGACCCGTAAAGCCCTAATGTCCCAAACGCATCTGCATAAGCCGTGCGCCATCCGGCATGAAGAAAATAATGATCATGCAGATGCAGAATATCGTGGAGGGAATCAACACCAGCGCCAGACTTATCTTCTCGTATTTCAAATGCATGAAATAGGAAACGATCAGCGCCGCCTTCACCAGTGACAGCACAACGAGAAGGGTGAGCATCAGATCCGGGCGCAATCGCTCGTAGGCCAGAAAGACTTCGATAAAGGTGATTACAGCCAGCCAGATCCACACCATCACGAAAAGCCGTGTGCTTCCGACGGCGTGGACTTCCGAACCGCTTTCGTGTGCGCTCATGCGCTCCTCGCTCCGAATCTAACCGCCAAGATTTACCGACATCAAGTAGATCATCGGGAACACAAACATCCACACCAAGTCGACGAAGTGCCAGTAAAGACCGCTCACTTCCACGTCATCGGAAGTGAATTTTCCTTTGCCATAGCCGATAGCCATGACAATCAGATAAATCACGCCAATGCTTACGTGTGTCATATGCAAGCCGGTAATTCCGAAAAACGTCGCGCCAAATAAAGGCACGCCCTGCGGAGTGCTCCAGGGCGTATAGCCCTCATGGAATAGGTTGATCCATTCAGTCAAATGCAACACCGTGAACACGACGCCGCCGAGCGCGGTCAGGAGCAGCCAGCGAACCGCCTTGGCCCGATCGTTGCGATGGGCCGCCGCCACTCCCAGCACCATCGTCAAACTGCTGGCCAGAAGGACCAGCGTCATGGACGTGGATTTCGCAATGGCCGGATAGATTTCGAAGGGGCGAGGCCAGTTTGGATTCGACAATCGGCTATAGCTATAGGCCAGCAGCAGCGCCGAAAAGGTCAGCGTATCTGAGACTATGAAAAGCCACATTCCAAACTTTTTCGAATTAATAGCAAAAGGCCGGACTCCGCCAGACCAGGGAGAGCTGACCGGGACACCCACTGCCGTCTTCGTTTCAGCCACGATTCACCGTCCGAGATAGAGAAGCGCGAATAAAAATACCCAAAGACCATCCATGCAATGCCAATAAATTGACGTCACATCCGTGGCGGTCGCCTGCGAAATTCGGGCTCGCTGCCAATTCCGGCGGGATACATACAGCAAGGCCAGAATTCCACCTAGGAGATGCAAGCCATGCGCCGCCGTCAAAACATAAAAGAAGCTGCTGCTCGGATTGGTTACGAGAAACACGCCCTCATGGGCAAGCTGCCTCCAAGCAATCAATTGACCCGCTAAGAACAGAACACCCAGACCGGTGGTTATACTCCACCATCTTTTGAAAGCGGCCCTCTGATGTCCGCGAAGTTGGCGGCGCGCTATCTGAATCGTCAAGCTGCTAGCCAGAAGGATCAGGGTATTCAGCCAAAGAATGCGCGGAAAATTGAACGACACCCAATCATTCGCCAAACCTTTGCGCACGAGAAAGGAACTCGTCAGCGCCATAAAAAACATGACGATCCCGGCCATAGCGAGCTGAATGACCGTGAAGTAAGCGCGCTGCGGCGTACCTCGCGATTCACCTCCAGAGCCGTCGCCGTCATCTTCGCCGCCGGCGGGAACGTCTGTGCCTCCGCCGCGACCGGCGTCAATTATCTCGATCTCATCCGTGATTGTGCCTGGCATAACCGTACTCCGTTAATGTGCCTTGCCCACTCTCTCCGGCGCCAGATATTGCGGGATGTAGTCTTCCGTCGCACCAGGAACGCTGAATTCATACGGCCCGCGATAGACCACCGGGACGTGGCCGGCAAAATTATCAAACGGGGGCGGAGATGGAATACTCCATTCGAGCGTTGTGGCGTTCCAGGGATTCTCGGTCGCTTTTTGCCCCGCCTTCATACTGTAGAGAAAATTGAAGAGAAAGATCAATTGGGCAGTGATGGTAATCATCGCCGCTATGGTTATGAAGTAGTGCACGGGGTGCAGCGGCGCCAGAAAGTTAACGCCGGTGGTGTCTGCATAGCGGCGCGGATGGCCTGCAAGTCCCAGGAAATGCATGGGCATGAAAATACTGTAGACCCCGATGAACGTGAGCCAGAAGTGAGCCTTGCCAATCGGCTCGTTCAGCATGCGGCCAAACATCTTGGGGAACCAGAAATAGGTCGCCGCAAAGATTCCGAAAATCGCGGCCACTCCCATGATCAAGTGGAAGTGCGCCACCACGAAATAGGTGTCATGCAGATAAAGGTCGATCGACGGCTGCGCCAGAAATAGTCCCGAGAGGCCTCCGGTGACGAATAGCGACACAAATCCCAGGCCAAACATCATGGCCGTGGTGAACTGAATCCTGCCTCCCCACAACGTGCCCAGCCAGTTGAAAGTCTTGATCGCCGATGGCACGCCGATGGTCATGGTCAGCAGCGAAAACGCGAATGCCGAATAGGGGCTCATTCCGCTGATAAACATGTGGTGTCCCCAAACGCAGAAGCCCAGGAACCCAATGGCTCCCAGCGCGCCCACCATGGCCTTGTAACCAAACACGGGCTTGCGTGAGAACGTAGAAAGGACGTGCGAAGCCACGCCCATCCCCGGAAGGATAGCGATGTAAACCTCGGGGTGCCCGAAGAACCAGAACAAGTGCTGCCAAAGCAGCGGCGAACCACCTGTGTGTGAAACGATGGGGGTATCGGTGACAACGAGCCCGCCGGGAATGAAAAAACTCGTGCCGGCGACGCGGTCCAGCAGCAGCAGCAAGCACGCTGCCAGCAGTACGCCGAACGCGAGCAGCCCGAGTATCGCCGTCACAAGCCAAGCCCACACGGTGAGCGGCATGCGCCCCAAAGTCCTTCCAGGGGCACGTAAATCAACAGTTGTCGTGATGAAGTTCAGTGCGCCGAGCAGCGATCCGATACAAAAGATCGCCACGCCGATGATCCACAAGTTTTGCCCCGCGCCTTGACCGGGACCCGCGATTTCCCCTAGCGCGCTCAACGTCGGATACGCCGTCCAGCCCGAAATCGGCGCCCCGCCCGTTACAAAAAACGCTGAAACGAGCACCACCAAAGACACAAACGTGGTCCAGAAGGACAGCATGTTCAGCACCGGAAAGGCCATGTCTTCCGCGCCAATCTGAATTGGCAACATATAGTTTCCGAAGCCGGATTGCGGTGCCGTGGTCAGCACCATAAAGACCATAATCGACCCGTGCATGGTCACCAGCGCCAGGTATTGCTCAGGAGTCATCTGGCCACCCGGCGTGAACGGCAACTTGGCGTTAGGCCACACCAAGTGAATGCGCATCAGCATCGATAGCGCCATCCCCACGAACACCGAGAAAAGCGCCAGGAAGTAGTACTGAATACCAATGACCTTATGATCGAGGCTGAAAATATATTTGCGGATAAAACCACTCGGCGGGTGGTGATGGCCGCCGCTCTCGTGCGTCACCATCGAGTCGCTCCTAGAACCTTTCGGCTCCTCTTCCAACTATTTACTGTTGCTGTAAAGCTGTTTCCTGATCGCGCATCCACTTGTCGAATTCGTCCTGCGATACGACATTCACGAAACTGCGCATCCGGTAATGACCCAGTCCACAGAGCTCGGCGCAGGCGAGTTCGTATTCCCCCGGAACCGTGGCGTTGAAATGCATATGAATGCTCATTCCCGGCACCGCGTCCTGCTTCAGACGCAGCTCCCGGACATAAAAACTGTGTGTGACGTCCTGCGTTCGGATGATGAGCTCGACTTCGTGACCCATCGGAACGTACGCGACGGGTGATACGACGTCATCTTTCGAAGCCGGATCGCGCGGGTCGAGTCCCAAAGGGTTTCCGGTGGAGGCGCTGACCAGTTCCGGCTTCGTCCCGCCAAATTTGCCGTCTGGCCCGGCATAGCGGAAATTCCACGCAAATTGCTGTCCGGTCACCTCCAACTGCAAAGCACCGGGGGCGGCGCCTTGAAAATGCGCTTCGGCCCAGGCGTGTTCGCCGTATAGGCCCAGCCCGACAAACATAATCACGGTGGCAAGTGTCCAGATGAACTCCATCGCGGAATTTCCTTCGAAGAAGCTGGCCTTCTGCCCGTGGTCCCTCGACCGAAATATGACTAGAGCAAGCCCCAGTTGCGCGACGACGAATACGATGCCGGTAATAACGAGGGTGCGATGGAACTGCGCGTCAATCTGGTTACCAAACTCGCTGATTGAGGGTGGAAACCACCAAATTTTAGCCAGGAAGAGGTAAACGGTAGCAATAGTAAAAATCACGAGGAAAGCAGCCAACGAGAATGCAACTGCAGCCGAGCCTTGTTCTCCGCTTTTTCTCTTCATCTTCCTCCACTCCGGGCGATTTGCCGCGGTAACCCCGCCGAGTTCCGCTCCCACTCGATGCCTGCGGCACTCCTTGGCGCCAGTTCCGCCCCACACCAAGGCGCAAAGAGAAGAGACATCATATACATCCGTCCCGGATTTTCAAGCTCTTCGGCGCCTCTTTTGGACAAACAATTTAGCCGGCATCCCGGCGCGGCGTTCATTTATCCTCTGCGTTCCCGCCGAACGTGGTGAACGAGCTCGATCATGAAATGCGGCAGTTTCTCGCTCGCACGAAAACTTACCAAGGGAAAATCCTGTACGCCCTTGTAAAAATAAGTTGCGTGTATATGATCTGACGTGTGTGTGCTTGGTGTTTGTATTTTCCCGGACATACGAGTTGGCCTAGTCGGAGGGATCCCAAATGGCAGCCAGAATCCTAGTCGTGGACGACCACGAAGTTGTGCGTCAAGGAGTACGAGCGATCCTGCAGGCGCGTCCTGACTGGGAAATCTGTGGCGAGGCCATCGACGGCCGCGAAGCGATACACCTGACAAAACAATTGCAACCCGACATAGTCGTCATGGACATTACGATGCCGCACATGAGCGGACTCGAAGCGTCTCAAGAAATTGCCAAGCTTCAACTGTCATCCCGCGTCCTGATTTTTACCATGCATGAATCGAAGAGCCTGGCCCCTTCGGTCCAAAGGGCAGGCGCCCAAGGCTACGTGGTCAAATCGCGAGCAGCCCAGGACCTTATCGATGCTATAGACCGCCTGCTGGTAGGCGGAACATTCTTCGACAATCCCTCGCCTTCGGACGCCAAAGGGGAAGACAAGCCTGGTCGAGACATTCTCCTTCGGCAGGCCCTCAGCTGGGCTTGGTAGCGTAACGTCCCGCTGAAACTCTCCGCAACATAGCTAACGAAGGCTTGGGTGCTCAATTTACGAATCTAGGGCAAAGGCCTGATATGAATATCCTTTGGTGAAGATATAGAGTGCCTCCCGCATGTCGTGTCGATTGCTATTGGTGGACGATCACGAAGTCGTCAGGAAAAGCCTGCGCGAGATTATTGAATTCAAAACCGATTGTGAGATCGTTGGCGAGGCGGTCGATGGACTTCAGGCGGTGGTGCTCGCTAAGAAGTTCACTCCGGATATTGCAGTTGTGGATATCAGCATGCCGGGACTTGACGGATTGGACGCCGCCCGACGGATCCTCCAGGAAAGCCCCCAAACCAAAATACTGATCCTGACAATGCACGATGCAGGTCCGATACTCGCCAAAATCCAACAAACCGGCGTTCACGGATATTTGCTGAAATCGGAGGCGCCGAAGGGCCTACCTTTAGCGATTGACTCGTTGCTGCACAATCAGTGCTTCTTCGGTCCCACGTAGTCGCGGTTTGCAAAAAGGAGAAGATGACGACGGGGACCACTCACACGGCCATCGGTCTCCGACCACGCCGTCCCGATCTTCGCCTGACCTTGAGGGGCACACGGAGCATGTCCTGCATGCTCGAGAGCTGCTCGTCTTTTTCCTCAATCTCGGATTCTTTCAGCGCGTGGGCGATCACCCCCAGCAAATCATCCCGCGAGAAGGGCTTCTGGACATATAAGGATCCCTCTGCAGACCCGCTATCCTTTGCTCCGTAATCTTGATAACCAGACATGTAGACAGTCTTCATCCCGGGAAAAAGGCGCGTGAGGAGCGCAGCCAGATCGGGTCCCTGCATTTGCGCCATAACCACGTCCGCTAATAGCAAATGAATCCGTTTGCCCCAACGTTTGGCTGTTTCGAGCGCCTCCCCTCCGCCTTTGGCCGAAAGCACTGTATAGCCCGCCGCCTTGAGAAAACGGGAAGCCAAGTCTCGAACTGCGTCTTCATCCTCGGCAATGAGGATGGTCTCGCCTCGGCTCGCCGCGAGTGCAATTTTTGTTGGCGTGGTAAGCGTCTCTTCGACGCCGGTCGCCTGGGGCAAATAAACCTCGAACCGGGTTCCTTTCCCTGGCTCTGATTCAACCCAGACCCATCCGCCACTCTGCTTGATAACGCCGTATACGGTTGCCAATCCCAAACCCGTGCCTTTACCTAGTTCCTTTGTAGTGAAGAAAGGCTCGAAAATGCGCGCCTTTATCTGATTGTCCATACCACAACCCGTGTCTGTAACGGCCAGCATCACGTAGGAGCCAAGGGGCACGACAGGACGAGTTCTGGCGGTGTTCTCATCCACAGTGACGTTGTGGGTCTCGATTGTAAGCGTCCCGCCATTTGGCATCGCATCGACAGCGTTTACCGCGAAATTCAGGATGACCTGTTCGAGTTGTCCCGGATCCGCCTTGACTCTGCTGAGCGACTCGCCCGGCCGGAAACTGAAATGAATATCCGCGCGAATCAGCCGGCTAAGCATTTTGGCCATATCGGAGATCAGCGCGTTCAGGTCCAACACCTTCGGCTGCAACACTTGCATGCGGCAGAAAGCCAGCAATTGGCGCGTCAGCGAAGCGGCGCGGTCGGCAGCCTGTTCGATCTGACGGCTACTAGAGTAGAGCGTCTCGTCGGGCTGTAACTGCTCGAGCATAAGAGCGGTATGTCCTTTGATCACGGTTAGTAAATTATTGAAGTCATGGGCCACACCGCCAGCCAGCCTCCCGATCGCCTCCATCTTCTGCGACTGGCGTAAATGGTCTTCGAGCTTCTGCCGTTGAACCTCGTTCGTCTTTAGCGTTGAGCGCATGCGGCCAAAGGCGCGCGTCAGTTGTGCCACTTCATCGCTCCCACGAGCGTTCAATCCATACTCGAAGTCGCCTTTTTCAAGCGCTCCCACACCGCCTAGCAGACTGCCAAGAGGGCGCGTGAACCTGTCGCAAATCGCGAATACAAGAGCGCCACCGGAGAAGACGGCAACTAGGCCGAGACCCAAAAGCAGCCGGTTCAAGTGCGCCAGCGAAGCCATGGCCTCATGATCGGACTTCAATACGATCAAGCTCACGGCCGGTTTAACGTTCGGGGTTAGAGTTTTAAGGCTTCCCCAGTATCGTTCGCCAGCGATTTGCACTTGCTCCGGCGCCGCCTGATCGCGAAGCTGATTCGCGAGTTCCGCCTGCCTGAGGGCAGGAATGGTGCTCACCACGATATCGTCGCCATATCGCAGGGCTAGTTGCGCCGAAGAGATCCTCCCAAGATCACGCAACTCTTGTGCGTCAATTCCGCGCCCAGCAATGACCATTCCTGAGGGAGCCTTGTTCGCAGGAGGATCGCTATAGAAAGGCTGGATTGCTATCTGATACAGCTGCGCCCCACTGTACCACCACCCGGTGAGATCGCCCGCCCTGCGAGAGCGGCGCAGCATCGCTTCGGCAGTTGTAATGGGGAATTCCCCCGCCGTCGTATGCATTGCGAGGATCCGCCCGTTTTGGTCGGTTAGCCCGAGGAGATCACGGCCAGGAGACTGCCAAGGGTCCTCACCGGCATCATTGATCGTAGTGACGTCGCCGTTCCGCATAGACGCAACGGTTGCCAAGAGGTCCGCCTTGTGGCTCAGGGCGATCTGCCGCTCTTGCTGCATCACCTGGAAGGTCAGAATGACATTTCGCGCTTCATCCTCCACCTGGCGCTCAAGTTGGATCTCCGCGTTATGACGCAGAACAAGTAACGTCGCGCAGGTGAGCGCTGCGATCACCAGGACAAGCGAAGACAACAGTTTGGTACGGAGCTTCAGAATGCCGGCCTTTCCGGGCTGGGAGCGCCGCAGAATTTAGCGAACGACCGACTCAAGGAACAGCCTGTTTGATTTTCGTACGGGACTATATCAACTTCACCTAGCCCGTACAATGGAACCTGCGTACTTGATTGTGCTCAGTGAGTACTAATATTGGGAGTGGCGATTAACCTACGTGTCTTTAATAAGCTACGGGAAAACGGCCATTGGAAACCTAAAAATTGCCTTGTGAATCCTCCAAGGAAGCGAAAAAGGAGTTTCCACTTATTCAGATCGCACCACTTGTTTCAGCTGGTCGAAGGAAAACATAGAAAAACGAAGGAGGGAGTCGAACTCCCCTCCTTCGTCCCTGTCATTGCGCCGAGGAACAAACTTTATCCGATCGGGGTGCTGCTTGCGCCTGCACCGGTGCCGGAAGTGTCCACGCGGATCACGCCGGATTGATCGGTGTAATACATGTTCTGTCCAGTGGTGGCCGCAGTGATTGGCTTAGCTGTTATCGAATAAGACTGGTTGCTCGCACCGGCCGTGAACGTAAAGACGTAGCCGCTCTTGGTACCACCTGCGAGCACAGAGTCAATCAAATCTGCTGAGCTGGAGCTTGCCGTACCGCCAGACCCGACCGGTCCCAAATTGGTGAGTGCGGCCGGGAACTGGCCGTAGCTGGTCGAGAACGCGATGCACGCCGTATTCAACGTACGCAGCGAGCCCACTGCCGAAGCCTGGTTGGCGGCGATCTTCGACCGCAACAGGTTCGGAATGGCGATGGCGGCGATAATCAGAATGATCGCGACCACGATCAAAAGCTCAATTAGCGAGAAACCTTTTTGTTTGTTGCGCATGGATTCCTTTCCTCCGAAAAGGCGCCTCATATTGCCGGTCGCCTTGCCTTGATGCCCACTTAAATGCAAGGCAGCAGCCATGCGAGGCGCGACATCGTGATTGTTGCGACACAACTGTTGAAACCCATTGGAAATTAAATGGGTTAAGCACACGCCGATACTCCGGCGTGCGTACTATCGGAGGTTTATCGGGCTCAGAAGTGACATATTACGGCGGTGAAAACCCGCCAACAATGACAAAAAACGGCACTGCACACTTAGCGTTTCCGTAAGCATTCTATCCACGAGGTAATAACCATAAGATACGTACGCCGTAATTGGGCGCCATGCTAATAAGCTAACGCCTATGCTCTTAGCGCCGCTGCGTTTGCAAATCCTCAAAGCCAGCAGCGAAACTGAGTGAAGGGTCTAACGGAATCCGGTCGATGAAACAGTTGATCGTAAATGCTGATGACTTCGGTCTGACCGAAGACGTCAATCGCGCGATTATCGTCGCTCATCGCGACGGCATTTTGACGAGTACGTCTCTGCTTGCGAACGGTTCGGCGTTTGAACAGGCCGTTCGCTCCAGCCGGAAACTTGTCCAACTTTCGGTCGGCGTACACCTAAATCTCAGCCAGGGAAATCCGGTCTCGCCCGCGAATCGCATTCCCACTCTCGTGAACGAGGAAGGCAAACTGCACCTAAGCCCGTTGCACCTCTGGATGAAAATTCTAAGAAGACAACTAAGCCTGGAGGATATTTATACCGAATGTCAGGCCCAAATCCTGAAAGTGCTTGAGGGAGGCATTGCACCCATCCATCTGGACGGCCATTTGCACGTGCACCTCCTGCCGCAGCTTTCTCCCATCTTGATCCGGCTTGCGCGCGAATTTGGCATCCGCAACATCCGATGTCCAACCGAAGATCTCGCAATTACGTTACCTCTGATTTGGAACATTAACGGGAATAGTCTCGCGGCGCTCAAGAGATCCGTTGTTGCTTACGGCGTGAGTTCGTTCGGGGAGCGCTTAAGAAATTATTTGCTCGCGTTCGGGATCACCTGTCCGGACGCCTTTTTTGGCCTCGCTCATACTGGATTTCTAGACATGAATGCACTAAAGGTTCTCATAGCTAAGGTACGGGACGGCACTACTGAGCTGATGTGCCATCCTGGATACGACAGCTCGGAGCTGAAATCTTTCGGAGGTAACCTCACGCGTGAGCGCGAAGTTGAATTGCTTGCTTTCACTGCACCAGAGGTCAAAAACCTTATCAGGAACCTGGGAATTCGGTTAGTTAACTTCAGAGATTGGGAACGCGGCAAGACGACTATGCCGCAATAGCATGCTGCTCAAAGCGTTAATTGTGATGAGGTAAATCTCGCGCCAGGGCTGGAGCTTCAGAAGCATCAGGCGGCGCACTCTTCGCGATTCGGCCCCTCACTTTTCGTGGCGATTTTCGGGCTGTAAGCCGTATCCGCAGGAGGTCCATCAACATGCGTGGCGACTGCATCAGGATTGCGTAACGAGTCGGCCGCCGCTCCACTACCTCAAAATCGACCTCTTGAATGGCCAGTCCGTTTCTCCAAGCGGCAAACAGAAATTCAACATCGAACGAAAATCCGTCCAAGCGGAGTCCTTCGACCACCGGCAAAAGCGGCTTACGGACAAAAGCCTTGAACCCGCATTGCGTATCTCGTAGCGGCAAGTTCAGAATTACACGCACGAGCGCTCTGTAAACAACGCTGGCCAGGAAACGCGAACGGCTCGGGGCAGCGTGCAGCGGAGCGGGCCTGCGAGAAGCAACGGCAACTGCGGCGCCATCGCGCAGCGCCTGCAGCAATCTCAGAATATCCTCCGGACGGCCCGGCAAGTCCGCATCAGTTACGAATACATACTCCCCGCGACTCGCCATTATTCCCCGCCGAATGCTGGCACCTTTTCCTAAATTAACCGCGTTGCGCAACACACGCACGCATTCAAAGCTGCGGTGCCATTCCCCAGCAACAACGGACGTGGTATCCGTCGAGCCGTCATCGACGACGATAACTTCAGCTGCGAAAGCTTGATCGTTCAAAAACGATCGAAGGCATTCCAGCGCTACCGGCAGTATCGTCGCCTCGTTATAGGCTGGCATCACTATGGATAAATAAGGATTCATGTCCTCTCGATAAAGCAAAGTTCCTGCTTAGCTCTCTGTTCCCGGCCCCATCATACAGCTTAGCTCAACTTGCAATTTCAGGCCTTCGCGAAATTACAAAAACCTGCTGCGCTGAGGGACGGAAATAAAACCTCTTACTAATTTGCTGCACAGTAGTACGTTCGTACCATCACTCATTCGCTGCCTGAGCGCAACTATATTTCAGCGCGCGTGTTTTTTGGGTTGACTGGGCGAAAGATCCTGACGCCCTCAGTGGTCCGGCTCTAACCACAGGACCATTACACAAAAAAACGAAACGGGAGCCTTGCGAACTGCCGCAGGCTCCGCAAGGAGAATTCAATGAATTCGAGGGCTACTCGTGTGCTCATAGGTTTGATAGCAACGATTCCGTTACTGTTATGGAGCTGCAGCAGCAATTCAAGCTCCTCCAATAACCCGGGAACCCAGAACGGCCAGATCTCCATGATGGTCAGCGATGATCCCGTGAATGATTGGGCCGAAATCGGTGTGAAAATCTTGAGCATTTCGCTGACGCCCCAAAGTGGCGGAACGCCAGTCGTTGTCTACACCGCTCCGACGCCGGTCAACATGGTGAACCTGATCGAACTAGACCAGCTTGCCGATATTCTGGATAGCGTCAGCGTTCCGCCCGGCACGTACACGAGCGCTACTTTCACGCTCAGTGCGAATCCAGGAGACGTCGCCCTCACGGCTTCGTCTAATCCTGATCTCGGATTTGCGGGCACTCCTGGGGAGATCGTTCCTTCGACACAGATTCAAATCCTCGGAGCAACGGGAAGCGCGGGCAATCTCACTGTGCCGTTGAATGTGACTTTCGTTTCGCCTGTGAACGTAACGGCGGGCCAGAGCGGGGGAATCGATTTCGAATTTAATCTCTCCAATCCCGCTTTCATTGTGGCTCACGCCCCGCTCGGCGGAGGACAGACGCTTTGGGCTGTGAACTTCAAGCCTGCGTTGCGCCATCATCCTATCTTTGACATCGCGAGACTTGTGCTGCGTCATCTATACGCCAGCTTCGTCTCTGTCTCTTCCGACAACAGCTCGATCACGGTTAACCGGGTCTTCCCGGAAGAGCCGCCAGTCAATCCCGAACAGGCGATTCCCACGTCACGAAACCTGACGATTCTTGCCGATAAGGCGAATGGAACTCTCTTCTACGATATGGATGCTCACACGCACACCAGGATTACGGATTTCAGCACAGTGGGAAGCAGTCTCAGCAGTAAGTTCCTTCGCATTGCGGCACGATTTCAGGTGGATGGTAGTCTCGTCGCCGTGCGCATTTGGGTCAGCAGTTCTTTCAATACGGTCTGGCTGAGCCCCGAAGGCCACGTCCGGCACGTCTTGAACTCCAGCCTAGTAATAGACAATGAGGACGGCGTGCCCGTTACGGTCGACGTAAACGGAAATACGCAGTTCTTCTTCCGCACGCCTGCAAATCCCGGATTAGACGGCAATCCCATTTGCACGGGCACGTCATGTTTGAGCGATCTGGCGCGCGGATTCAAAGTCCACGTAACCGCTGCCGATCCTTTGCAAGTTCCGCTCGTCGCGGACACCGTGGATATCGAGATCGCACGCTTCGACGGCCTCATCTCCTCGCCTAATACGACCAGTTTCGTATACACACGCAACTTCATGGATTCTGCGGACAACTACACGAAGACGATGTTCTACATCTCCAATTCAACTGCCAATGGCAACGACCCAAAGACCGGTGCGGCGATCACGGGTTTTAAGTGGTGGAACTTCGCTTTCCCGACAATTGTGGATAGCAACGTGACAAGCTCCAATCCCATCGGCGACTTTGTGTCCGCAACGGGCGGATCGGCTAACTTCGGGGGCACCGTAGGTGCTGTGCCCGTTGTCGGCGGGAGCTACGCGACGTGGAACAACTCCGCCAACCCGAATGGGTGGGCCGTCCCATGGACCATCGTCGCCCCCGCTCCCCTTCCGCTGGCTACGGTCGCCACGGGATGGGTCCAGAATGGCACTAGCGATAGCTTTAGCATCGCAGTCACCGGCGGCGCTAACCAGGTTACCGTCGACGCGAGCGCCGTTCCAGGTTCTGCCACGCTCGTCTACCAGGTCGACCGCAACAATGGAATCATAACGATCAGTCCGGTGGACCTGGCCACGTCGGCGGGACAGAACACCGTGCAAACAAATCTAAATCTGGGCACGCCAGTGAAGGTCTTTGGTGTGCCTCAGATAAACGGCAGCATCAAGGCGTATCTATTCTTCTACTTCACCGGAACCGCGCCAGCATCGTAGAAGACGGCAATCGCTCACTCCGGTTTTTACGCACCGGCGTGGAGTGCACCGCCCTTAGCCGGAGATCGTCGGAGAACGGGCCGCAGAGCATCCCCACGGATGCTGCGGCCCGATTCACTTTCCTGGCAATATTTTCGACGAATTGCCCGCGGCTCGCAGATCTGGACAGAAGTGATACCATCGCGCTAAACCATGGCCAAGCGTTGCCTCTATCTCCTCGCCTTTTGCGCGTGCCTTCTAGCCTTTCTGCGTCACGCACCAGCGCAGACCAAAACGAACTCCTCGCCAATAGTGCTGCATGCCGCCCGCCTGCTGGATATTGAGACCGGCCGCATATCGACGCCCGGCGAGGTATTGGTGCAGGGCGAACGGATCGCCGAGGCCGGTTCTGCGGTTACCCATCCGGCGGGCGCACAGGTCCTGGATCTGGGCGATACGACGTTGTTGCCCGGCCTGATCGATGCACATGTGCACTTATTTTTGCATCCGGGAGCGGAGGATTTGCAAACCGTTCAGGAGTCCGTCCCGCAGCGAACCATCGTGGCTACACTTGCGGCGCGCGACGATCTCATGGCCGGCTTCACGGCGGAGCGCGATATGGGCACGGAAGGCGCTGGCTCGGCATCTACCGCCGTGCGCGACGCGATCGACAAGGGGCTCATTCCCGGCCCGCGGCTGCGCGTCAGCGGCAATGCTGTTGACATCCTCGGCGGACACGAAGACGCCATCGGCTACAATCCCGAACAGCGCGTCCTTCCGAACGCAACCTACGCAAATAATTCCGACGAACTGGTGGCCGTCATTCGAGAACAGATCAAGGAAGGCGCGGATTTCATAAAAATCTACGAAACCGGCGAGGATTCCTTTCGCAATGGCCAATTCTCCACGCCATACCAGTACACAGAGGCCGAACTTGGCGCCGCTGTGAGCGAAGCTGCGCGTGTCGGTAAGCGAGTTGCGGTCCACGCCACTGGCGAGCCGGGCGCGCTTTACGCAGTTCGCGCCGGAGTTGCCTCCGTCGATCATGCCTATCAGCTCAGCGACGAGACTATGCGGTTGATGCACGAAAAGCAGATTCCTGCCGTGCCGACTTTTACGATTGCGGAATTTTTTGCCGAGCACCCCTCTTCACCCGAAGAAGTTACGTGGGGCCAAATGCTCGAATTTCATGCACAGCAGTTTCGTAAGCAGCTTGCGGCAGGCGTGCCCATGGCCATCGGCTCGGACGTCGGCCCGTTTCCCCACGGCACGCAAGCGCGCGAATTTGTGCTGATGGTCAAGTATGGAATGACGCCGCTCGCCGCCTTGCAAGCCGATATGATAAATGGCGCCAAATTGCTTGGATGGCAGGGCGAAATCGGCGCCTTGAAGCCGGGTTATTTTGCGGATATCGTCGCTGTTCCAGGGAATCCCTTGCAGGACATTAGTGTCTTGCAGAAAGTAACTTTCGTGATGAAAGGCGGAATCGTTTACCGAAAATAACAGATCTCATTCAGTCAATAGCCAACCCGAATTTTCAGCTGCTACTTTTTCTGCTCTCGCAATAATCGCGCGAGTTTTTCAGCCTCCGAATACGTAAGCTTGAACATAATCTCTACCTTGCCGTCGCTGAAGACGCCGACATCGGGGGAATAGTTTGCCGGAAACTGGCGTCGCAGGGTCTCGCGCTCATCAAGAATCGCTTCTCGTTCCGCATCTTGCTTGTCTATAACTCCCTTGCGTTTTTTCATGATTGCTTCACCGATTTTCATCGACTCTTTTGAAATCGCTGAGATTATATCGTTCGCTTAGCATATCTCTTAAACATTGCGGCAGTTCGCGGCAAGCTCCAACTCGATCCGTAAAGACCATTCGTTCGCCCCATCTTCGTCAACTCGATTCCGCATTCGCATGCGGCTCGCGCCATTAGAACAATCACATTTGATATGAGACGACGACTTACCATCCGCCCGCAATAGGTCATCTATCAATCTGTTGGGCGCGCGAAGAGTAGCATTGATACAGCCGGATCTGCTCGGACAAGTGGAGGTAAGAAATGCTGTCTAATGGTTTCCTGGAATCGCTTTCCCAGTTTTCCCCGCCATTGCTTACGGCATACGTGCGAACCACTCCTGAGGAAGCATCTTTACAGGGCACTGAGCCCAGATACCTGCATTTTGTGAAAGAGCAGGGCAAATCTGTGGCTCAGGGCCTCCCCTCCGACGAGCAGGTGCTCCTTTCGAAAGAGTTGGAGAGGGTCGCAGAGTTCCTTTCACAGCCAAAATCGCATGGAAGCCTGGTTATTTTTGCCGGCCCCTCCGTTTGGCAGGTCGTGCCCTTGCAGGTGGAGGTAAAAGACGAGCTTTCCTGGGGAAAGCCGTCGCTCGCCCAATTAGTCTGGCTCACCGGCGAGCACAAGCAGTACGGAATCGTTGAGGTCGACCACAAGCGTGCGCGTTTTTTCCGTTATTTCCTTGGCGAATTGGCTGAGGGCCCGAAAAAGACATTCGGCATCGATATCTCCGGATGGAGGCAGAAAGACCTCGGCAAAGTAACCAGTGAAGGCATGTCGATAACGCACGGCACCCAACGAGACGTTTTTGATAAACGCCTGGAGTATCAATACGTGCGCTTGTGCCGCGAGACCGCACAACAGGCCGCAGCGTATTTCGCAAATAATCACCTCGCAGCAATTTTCCTGGTCGGCCCGGATAAATTGACAGCAGCCGTTGAGGCTAAATTCCCCCGGATTTTTCGGCTGCCGTTCATACGAGATGACCAGGATCTGGCCCGGGTGAGTCCGCCGGAGTTACTGAAGCATCTTGAACCGCGAATTGCCGATTGGGAACGCGAGCACCAGAAAGCCTTAGTTAACGCCCTCACGGAGGATGCTCGTGGAGCAATTCTCGGCTTTGAGGAGACCCTTCTACAATTGCAAAGAGGAATGGTGCGGACCCTTGTGCTCGCTCGGGATTTTGATGCGGTCCTCCATCACTGCAGCGAGTGCGGTTGGCAAGGTCGATGTGCAGATCGCGTTTGCCCTGTTTGTGAGGGCGCAGTGGGCAACACAACTCTTCGCGACGTTCTTCCCGAACTCCTATTGAAGCGCGCTGTCGAATTGGAAATCTTAAGCGACGAGCCCGCCGAGCGATTGAAGCAAATGGGAGGAATAGCAGGCTGGCTTCGAAAGAAAAAGGTCACAGCAAAGGCTGGAGCGTGAACTGAGTCCCCTGAGGACCGCCGAATACTGCGAATCGCCGTTGCAGCTGTCCTTCGGTCAAACTCAGGTGTTTGCATACTCCAGCAGTTGCATGAAGCCGAAATCCTGGTGCAATTGCATGTGGCAGTGAAAAAGGGTCAAACCGGGATTATCAGCGATAAAAGTTACGGCAGCTGTGTTCCGCGATCCAACGCTGACTACGTCTTTCATCAGGCCGGCCATCGGCTTGCCCGCAACCTCCGTGACTTCAAACGTATGCCGGTGCAAATGTAGTGGGTGGATGTCGCCGGTGTCCTTGTTATCAAAGAAGAGCTTATAGCGCTTCCCTTTTTCGAGACGCAGCTTCTCAATATCGGGAAACGACTTGCCGTTGATCGTCCAACGATTGAAATCGACTTTATGGCCGGGGATCTTTTCAAACTTCATCTCAAAGGTGTGGTCAGGTTCAGGCGCGGTGCCTCCGCTTCCAAACATTGAGTAGTCCCACGGCCCGCGCACGATTCCGGACGGCTGTTGCCACTGCGGCTCCCCGCTCTTGTCGGCGTATTCGACCACAACGCCCATGCCCATCTTGCGTTCCTCTTCATTGGCCGAGCCCAGAATCCACACGCCGGGATTATTCATCTCCACGATGGCATCGACGCGCTCGGCAATATCCAGGTACACAAAATCAACCATTTGAGGATGCGGCACGGGATTGCCGTCCATGGCGACGACGTTAAAGCGATGTCCGGGAAGCACAAGCCGGATTTCGTCCGTGGCGCTCGCATTCAGGAACCGAAACAGGACGCGCTGTCCCATGCGCACGCGAATCGGTTCTCCGCTGCCAAGCATTTTGTCGTTCAAGGTTGCCGACTTATATCCGATCTCCCACCCATTATCAGCCGGGCCCTTAGGCGCCAGAGACGGCTCCCAGTGGTGTGCCGCAATGCAGACCTCCTGGTCGTAGTCGCCGGGGTGGCGCGCTGGTTCAATAATCGCGAAGCCATATTGCCCTGAGAAACCGGCTCGGCTTAAATCTGCATGCGCCATGGAGTGCGTGTGGTACCAGCGTGTGCCGGCGGGTTTGGGCGTGAAGCGATACCGGCGGTGGCCATGCGCAGGAACCTCGGGCGTCCCCTCCTCCACCGATCCGTCCACTGCTGAGGGGATTAACTGCCCGTGCCAATGAACCGTCTCAGCGACATCCGTGTCATTGAAGACATCGACGGTAACAGGCTTCCCTTCTCTGAATCTCAGGATTGGCCCCGGCGCGGACCCGTTATAGCCCACGGTTTTTATAACTTTGCCGGATCCTATCGCCAAGGATATAGGCGTAATGCGAAGCGTGACGTTCGTTTGATCGGCGGTCTTCTCGTTGGTATCTGGTGAGAGAAGCGGTAATGAGCCAAATGCGGGAAGACCCAGCGACGCCAGTCCTGAAATTAAGAAGTCTCGGCGGTCCATACCTCATCCTCCCAACGCGCACTAACCGAGGTAAAGGAAGGTCAATCGGCCGCTGAGAACATATCGCATTCGGCCCTTCAGATTCAACGCGGCTCATCCCAAGACGCAGGCAAGACCACCGTCTGGGAATTCACGGCGGAGGAAATTCGCGATTGGCAGCGAGAGTGGACCCGAAGACTACTCAACCGCGATCTTGGCGCCCGGGTCAGCTTTCTTGGAGAGGTGCTCTATGCGATCGTCAATTATTTCCCGGATCGCTTTGAGAAACTCGACCCGCGAGTTCGCCAGGTGCTGCCGCACCTCTGGCGAAACGCCCAGTCGGGAGCGCACTTGATCGAGAAATTCCCGGCATAAGCATCGTTCGTAGACAACACGTTCGCCCGAAGGCCGGCCGGTCTGCTGATCGCTCATGATGACTCCTTCATTTCGACGGTCAGAACTTTATTCTCAAGCCTGGCTCTTGCCGGCGTCAGCATTGCCATCGACCGTGGCAGGCCAATATGCCGGCGGAGGGTCCCAATCTCGACTACGAGCTCGTCGCCCTTCTTGAAAAGCCCGATTTCGCCTTTCGCGGCGAACGGCAGAAGAACCCGGATTTCATAAATACCATTCTGCTTCTGGAACGTATAGGGCTTTTCCGTTCGGGTAACGGCGGCCGGATCTTCTCCCGATGCATAGAGTATGCCCGCAAGCTCCTGCAAGCGTTTTCTGCCCAGCACTTCGCGCGCGAATAGAGGCACGCGCTTTACGGGCACCGGCGCGAAATAGTCTTCGATCTCCCTCAGGACCTCCTCCTGAGATCTGTGCCACTCGTTGAACCACGCGTCCATAACCTCGGCCGGAAGTATGCGATTCACGATCACCGAGTCTATCGTCAATCCGTGAAGCGAAAAGTACACAAACGCTCGCTGCGTCTCGCGCAGAACCATTTTTTCGGGGTTGGTCACCAGGCGGACGCTCGTCGTGTAAGGATTCTCCATAATCTCGTCCACGCCTTCGAGCTTCGCAAAGAGGTTCTGAATATTGGCGAAGTAACTGTCGGTGGGCAGCTCGAATGGTGCAACCCGATTGGCGATTGGGCGCACAGCTTTCAACAGGTTCCGCTGGAACGGAAAAATATGCTTCATGTACCAGTCGAGCGTTGTCGGCATGCTCACGAACCGCAGCGACTCGGCGGTCGGCGCCGCATCCAGCACGATCACGTCATAACGCTGTTCGCGCTTGTACTGGTTGATGTACATCATCGCGCTGAGCTCTTCCATTCCCGGCAGAATGGCCAGTTCCTCGGCTTCCACGCCGCTGATCCCGGTCGTGCGCAGGACCGAAGTCACGTACGACGATATCTCCTGCCAGTGACGCTTGATCTCCTTTTGGATGTTGAGCTCCAGAATCCAAAGCCGATCCGTGATCTGCAGCGGATCTGAGGTTTGCGCGTGGAACAGTTCCGTTTCCAAATCGAAGGAATCCCCCAGGCTATGGGCGGGATCAATGCTCATGACCAGCGTGCGGTAATTGAGCTCGGCGAGCTTAACTCCGGTCGCGGCAGCGAGACTCGTCTTGCCGACGCCGCCCTTACCACTGAATAGAAGAACCCTCATGACTCCATTATAGAACCGAGGAGCGC
>Ga0210394_10001037_pt1 | contig 48041 bp, 32 predicted proteins | sample IncBWC12MmetaG_FD_160121 | JGI IMG/M metagenome (GOLD analysis project Ga0210394, IMG submission 160121) | Forest soil microbial communities from Barre Woods Harvard Forest LTER site, Petersham, Massachusetts, United States - Inc-BW-C-12-M | ecosystem: Environmental > Terrestrial > Soil >...
CGACTCGCGGCTCGACGATGCACCCGAAGGCGCGCGGCTCGCGCGCCTCTTCGAGCGGGGATTTGAAGTCGCTGCCGGTTACGTATTGCCGCTCACGCGCGACGCACCCGGCACGCATTGGCAGACGGGCACCTGGTTCCTGCGCCGCGAGCGCTGCTATCTTTTGCCCGGAGATTCTCCGCTCGGCCTGCGGCTGCCGCTCGACTCTCTGCCCTGGGCCGCGCCCAAGGACCGGCCGCAACTGCATGCGCCGGACCCGACCCAGGCGTTCGCACCCCTGCCGCCCTACGAGAGGATTCGCGCCCGGCTTGGAGCCTCGGGATCGCCCGCTGCACCCGCATCACGGGTGCCGCGCAGCCACGAGTCGGCCTACTGGATTGCGCGCACTGCGATCTGCGCCGAGCCCCGTCATGGCGTGCTCTATATCTTCATGCCGCCGACGGCGCGTGTGGAGGATTATCTCGAGCTCATCGCCGCCTGTGAGGCCACCGCCGAGATCCTCTCGCAACCGGTCGTCATCGAGGGCTACGAGCCGCCGCGCGATCCGCGTCTCAATAATTTTCGCGTCACGCCGGATCCGGGTGTCATCGAGGTCAATATCCATCCGTCGTCGAGCTGGGAGGAGCTGGTGGATCGAACCACTCATCTCTATGGCGCGGCGCGCGCCGCGCGGCTCACCTCCGAGAAATTCATGCTCGACGGGCGCCACACGGGCACCGGCGGCGGCAACCACTTTGTATTGGGCGGCGCGACGACTGTCGATTCACCGTTTCTGCGCCGTCCGGATCTGTTGCGCAGCCTGCTTGCGTATTGGCACAATCATCCGTCGCTCTCGTATTTGTTCTCGGGCCTCTTCATTGGTCCCACTTCGCAGGCGCCCCGAGTCGACGAGGCGCGCAATGACTCGCTGCATGAATTGGAGATCGCCTTTAGTCAGGTGCCACCGCCCGGCGCCGACTGTCCGCCCTGGCTCGTCGACCGCCTGTTCCGCAATCTACTTATTGACGTGACCGGCAATACGCATCGCGCCGAGTTCTGCATCGACAAGCTGTACTCGCCCGACGGTCCTACGGGCCGGCTGGGGCTCCTCGAGCTGCGCGCCTTCGAGATGCCGCCGCACGAACGCATGAGCCTGACGCAGCAGCTTCTCCTGCGCTCGCTGGTCGCGCGCTTCTGGCGTGAGCCGTACGCGCCCGCGCGACTCGCGCGCTGGGGCACGCAGCTGCACGATCGCTTCATGCTGTCGCACTTCATCGCTGAGGACTTCTCCGACGTCATCGCGGAGCAGGCGGCCGCGGGCTATCCGCTCCGGACCGAGTGGTTCGCTGCGCACCTGGAATTCCGTTTTCCCAAGTACGGCGACTTCGCCGCGCGCGGCGTCGAGGTGGAATTGCGTCAGGCGCTCGAGCCCTGGCATGTCATGGGCGAGGAGGGTGCGGCGGGCGCAACCACCCGCTTCGTCGACTCCTCAGTGGAGCGCCTGCAGCTGAAGGCCACGGGGCTCGCGCCGGACCGCTATGTGCTGGCGTGCAACGGCCGGCCCATTCCGCTGCGGCCGACGGGGACGGCGGGACAGTTCGTCGGCGGCGTGCGCTACCGCGCCTGGCAGCCCGCATCGGCGCTGCATCCCACGATCGGCGTGCACTCGCCCCTGACCTTCGATCTGTTTGATACCTGGATGAACCGCTCGCTTGGCGGCTGCCAGTACCACGTCATGCATCCGGGTGGCCGCAACTACACGACGTTCCCGGTCAATGCCTTTGAGTCGGAGAGCCGCCGTCTGGCGCGATTCTTCCGCACGGGCCACACTCCCGGTGAGTACTCGCTCCTGCCCGCACTCGTGAGCCCCGACCTGCCCTTCACACTCGACCTGCGCCGTTCATGACGAGCGAAGGCATGATCGACAAGCGTGTCCTCCTTACCGGCGCCCGCAGCGACGCCTCCCTCGCGACCTACGATCCGGACACGCGCCGCTACGACGAGCTGCTCGATGGCGACGGCTGCGTCCGCCCGCATTGGCTGGGGCTTCTGCAAAGATTGACCGCCGACAAGACACACGATACGGCGCGCCGCGCACTGGAAGTCACGCGGCGCCTGATCGTCGAGAACGGCGTCGCCTACAACGTCTATGCCGATCCGCAGGGCGCGGACCGCCCCTGGGCGCTCGACCCTCTGCCCCTCGTCATCTCGCAGGAGGAGTGGCGCGGGATTGAGAAGGGAGTGATCCAGCGCGCGCGCGTACTCGAGGCGCTGCTCGCGGATCTCTACGGACCGCAGCGGCTGCTCGCAGAAGGTCTGGTCCCGCCGGAGCTGCCGTTCGGCCATCCGAATTTCCTCTGGCCCTGTCACGGCCTCGTGCCGCAGGGCGCGAGCTGGCTGCATGTCTACGCCGCGGATCTGGCGCGCGCGCCCGACGGGCGCTGGTGGCTCTTGGCAGACCGCACCCAGGCGCCCTCGGGCGCTGGCTACGCGCTTGAAAACCGCGACATCGTCGAGCAGGTCCTGCCGGAGGCCATCCGCGATCTCGGCGTGCGGCGCGTGCGCGAATTCTTCGGCGAGATGCGCGAGAGCCTGCGCAGTGTCTGCGACGACAGCGCCAATCCCCTGGTCGTCATCCTGACTCCCGGTCCTTTCAATGAGACCTATTTCGAACACGCCTACATGGCGCGGCAGCTCGGCTTGCCGCTCGTCGAGGGACAGGACCTCACAGTGCGCAACGAGACCGTATATCTGAAGACGCTCGGCGGATTGCAGCGCGTGCATACCATTGTGCGGCGGCTCGACGATGACTTCTGCGATCCAGTGGAGCTGCGCAGCGACTCGGCGCTGGGGGTGCCCGGGCTCATCAGTGCGATCCGCGCGGGCAAGGTCGTGGTCACCAATGCGCTGGGCACAGGTGTGCTCGAATCCGCCGCATGGCTCGGGTTTCTGCCCGGCATCGCCGAGCGGCTGATTGACGAGCCGCTGCAGATCCCCTCCGTCGCCACCTGGTGGTGTGGCGAGAAACCGGCGCTCGACTACGTGCTTGCCAATCTCGGCCGGCTCGTCATCAAGCCCGCCTATCCCAATCAGCACTTCGAACCCGTCTTCGGCCGAGACATCGATGCAGAGGCGCAAGCGGCGCTCACGCGCCGGCTCAGCAAGCGCCCCTATGCCTATGTCGCGCAGGAGCATGTCGCGCTGTCGCAGGCGCCGGTGTGGCGCTCGACGGGCACGCCTAATTTTGCGGCGCGCGCCTTCACCATCCGCGTGTATGCCATTGCAACCGCGGCAGGATTCCGCGTCCTTCCCGGGGGACTCGCGCGCGTTGCCTCGGATGCTGCCACCGATGTCGTCTCGACCCAGCGCGGCGGCGGCAGCAAGGACATCTGGGTGCTCTCGGATGGAGCGGACAAGTCCGCAGCGCCGCCGGCGCGCCGCCTGCAGGTGGCCATACGTCCCGATGATGTGCCTTCGCGGATGGTCGAGAATCTTTTCTGGCTGGGACGCTACACGGTGCGCTGTGCGGACAATGCGCGTCTGCTGCGCAGCACCGTGCGCGTGCGCGTGGATAAGGACGTGTGGAGGCACGGCGTGCGCATCTGCCGCGCGCTCGGGGTCATCGCCAAGAATGCGCAGCCTGCTGCAAGCGCGCGCAACGATCCCGATCCTTTTGGCATCGCGCGCGACATCAAGCGCATCGCCTGGTGCGCGTCCCAGGTCCGCAGCCGCCTCTCGGCACGCTACTGGCGCGCGGTCGTCGGACTGCAGCGGCAGGTTCAGGAGGCGACGGCTTCGCGCGAAGAGCCGCGCGAGGCGCTTGAGCGCCTCGCACTGTCACTGGCTGCGCTCAGCGGTTATGCCGCCGAGGACATGACACACGATGATGGCTGGCGGCTCTTGCGCATCGGCCGGCGCCTCGAGCGGCTGCAGTTCATTGCAAGCCTGCTCGCGCAGCATCTGACGGCCCCCGCGGCCACGCGCCAGGGCCAGGTGGAATGGCTGCTCGATGTGTGCCACAGCATCAGCATCTACCGCTCGCGCTATTTCGTTGCGCCGCGCCTGGGCTCGGCGCTCGATCTTCTGGTGCGCGACGAGCACCACCCCGTGGCGCTCGCGTTTCACTGCAACTCCATCGGACGGGATCTCGGCGAACTCGCGGCATCCTTGCGAATCACCCGGGAAAAGTCGGTCGCAGAGCCGATCCCGGAATTCACCGACGGCGAATTGCTCACCCTCGAAGGGGAGGATCAAGAGGGCTACGCGGCGCGCCAGGCGCTGGCCGTGAAACTTCGCGCCCTGCACATCTCCGGCGCCGATCTTTCGGATCGGCTCTCGATGCGGCATTTCTCGCACACCGGCGACACGCGCTCCGTGTGGACCTAGGCCGCCCGTGCGCTACCGCATCCATCACGAGACCGCCTACGACTACGCGAGCGAAGTGCTGCACGCCCATCATATTCTGCATCTCGTGCCGCGCCCGGCGCCGTTCCAGCAATGCCTGGAACACACCATCAGCGTCAAACCCGAAACGTTCTGGCGGCGCGACGAGATTGACGCCTTCGGCAATGTCGTGACGCGCATCGAGTTTGAACAACCGCATCGCAGGCTTGAGGTTGTGACGCAGATGGAGGTCGAGGCGCATCCGCGCCCCAAGGTATTTGCCGCGCACACTCTGCCGTGGGAGCGGCTCTGCGCCGAGCTTGCCTATCATGGCGCGTGTCCGACGCGCGAAAATCTCGAGGCCTGCCGGTTTCGCCACGAATCACCGTATGTGCGCGTCAAGCAGGAATTCACCGACTACGCTGCCGAGTGTTTTCCCGCGGGGCGCCCGATTCTGGAGTGCGCCCAGGCGCTCATGGAGAAGCTGCACCGCGAGCTCAAATACGCCCCCGGCGAGACCACGGTGCGCACGCCGGTGCGCGAGGTGCTGAAGAATCGCCGCGGCGTGTGCCAGGATTTCTCGCATCTCATGATTGCCTGCCTGCGATCACGGGGCCTGGCCGCGCGCTATATCAGCGGCTATCTGCGCGCCGGACCGGTGCGCAGCGCCGCATCGAGCGTGTCGGCTGCGATCGGTGCCGGCGCCTCGCACGCCTGGGTGGCGGTCTACTCGCCCCCGTACGGCTGGCTCGAATTTGATCCCACGAACAATGTCTTCGTGGGCACGGGTCACGTTGCGGTCGCCTGGGGTCGCGATTTCGGCGACGTCTCGCCGCTGCACGGCGTGATCCTGGGAGGCGCCGACCACGAGCTCAAGGTCTCCGTGGACGTGGAGTCCCTCACTCCGTCGTGACGGTCACATCCACGCTAAGCGAGAGGAAAGCGCCGGGGGAGCCCTTGAAGCTGCCCGTGAGCGGCACCGCCTGCGCGGCATCGCGGGCGACCGCCACGCGGATGAGATTGCGCCCGCCGACGAGCGCATTGGTGGGATCGAACTCCACCCAGCCGGCGCCGGGCAGAAACACCTGTACCCACGCATGGGTGGCGCCCGTGCCGACCATGCCGCCCGCCGCGCCGACGAGATGTTCATCGTAGAGGTAGCCGGAGACGAAGCGGGCTCCCAGTCCCAGGCTACGCACCGCCTCCATCATGAAAACGGCCAGGTCCCGGCAGCTGCCGCTGCCGAGCGCCAGAGTCTCAAGCGGTGTCTGCACGCCTTCGCGCTCGCGCACGAGGTACTGGAACTGGCTCCTGATGGATGAGGTCATGGCCACGAGAGTCTCGAAGGTGCGCCCCCCGGGCGTGTCGTGCAGCACGTCTTTGACCCACCGGTCGATGCGGTGCTCGGGATCCGGATAGTGGCGCTCCTTCGTGCGGCCGAGGTCGGTGGCGTCATCCGCCGCGTAGCTGAAGGGAAAATGCGCGGCATACGGCTCGACGACGATCGCCTCGGTGACGGCGGGATAATGCTGTGCGCGAAACGAGGATTCGAAGATGAGCGTGTCGGAGCGCCGGTCGAAATTCGCAATGGCGATGGAATTGCCGAACACGTCGTGAATCCAGCGCAGCGCGCTCGAAGGCGGATCAATGCGCAAGGTGGTGTCGATGAGCCGCAGGTCGTGGCTGTCGCGCGGCCGGGACATCAGCCGATGTTCACCAAACTCCACGTCTTCCGAATATCGGTAGCAGGTGCGGTGGTGGACGTTGAGAATCACCATGGGGTTTCTACAATTTCAAAGGCGTGAGCGGCGCTGCCGCAGAATGGATCGAACGACATTCTATTTCATCGCGTTGAAACGCGCGGCGGCCGGATACCGTTCATTGCGTTGCGAATAAAGTCCGCCCTGTGATAAGAGCATTGGAGTTTCGCCCAAAGGAGTGTGGCACATGCGCAGGTACGGGCTGCATGCAATTGCATGGCTCTGCTGGGCGCCCCTGGGCGGGCATGTCACCGAAGCTTCGGTACCCCTCGAAGTCTATGGACGCCTGCCAGCGCTCGAGGATGTGGCGCTCTCGCCGGATGGTTCGCACATTGCCTTCGTGCGCACGATACAGAACACACGCGTCGTTGCCGTGGTCTCGATCGCCGATCACAAACAGGCGGGTGGTCTCAAGATCGGCGAAACAAAACTGCGCAGTCTCGAATGGGCCGATGACCGCCACCTCATGATCGTCACTTCATCGACCGCGCTGCCCTGGGGTTTCCGCGGCATGCAGGGCGAGTGGGCCATGCTTCAGGTCTACGATGTGGACACGAACAAGTCCATGCCGGTCCCTGACCTGCCGCGCCTGCACGATTCGGGTCTGTTCATGAACGTCGTCGCCGGCCGCCCCATGGTGCGACACCTCGAGGGCCATACCGTGATCTTCGTACCCGCAATTCATTTGCAGGGCCTAACGCCGCGCGCGCTGATTCGCGTGGATCTTGACACCTGGCGCGAACGAGTGGTCAAGGAAGGATCGGCGCCCATCCAGCAGTGGCTGGTCGATGCGGCGGGCGAGATCATCGCCGAGCAGGACTATGACGATCCGCAGCAGCACTGGGCATTGAAGATTCGTCGCGAGGGTCGATTGCGGGAGGTGCTCTCGGGACGGGAAGGGATCGATTACCCGCGTATCGCAGGATGGGGTCCCGATGCCGACACGCTGCTGCTGTGGACGCTTGAAGATGAAGAGCCCGTGTGGAGACTCGTGTCGCTGCGCGACGGCAAGCTCGGCGCGCCGGCGGCGGCGCTCAAGGACATCTATGCACCCCTGCACGATCCGCGTACGCACCACATGATCGGCGGCGTGTACGCAGGCGATGATGCGCGCTACGTGTTCTTCGATCCCGCCCTCCAGCGGCGCTGGGACAGCGTCATGAATGCCTTCGTGGGAGAGCATCTGCGCCTGGTATCGGCGTCAGACGACTTCCAGAAGATGGTCGTCCAGGTCGACGGCGTGAGAGACGGTTTCGTCTATGAGCTCGTGGATCTCGCCGCGCACACGGCAATTCCGGTCGGCGAGGTCTACGAGGGTGTCACGGTGCCGCTGGAAGTGCGGCGCATCAATTACGCCGCCGCCGACGGGCTGGAAATTCCGGCCTATCTTACGCTGCCGCGCGAGCGCGCCGAGAAAAATCTGCCGCTCATCGTACTGCCCCATGGGGGACCCTCCGCGCATGATGAGGCGCGTTTCGACTGGTGGGCGCAGGCGCTCGCGGATCAGGGCTATGCCGTGCTGCAGCCGAACTTTCGCGGCTCCAATCTGAACCGGCATTTGCTTGCGGCGGGATTCGGGCAGTGGGGGCGCAAGATGCAGACCGACCTCTCCGACGGCGTGCGCTATCTCGTCAAAGAGAGTCTGGTCGACCCCGCGCGGGTGTGCATCTTCGGTGCAAGCTACGGCGGCTATGCGGCGCTCGCCGGCGTCACCCTGGATCCGGGAGTCTATCGCTGCGCGATTTCGGTGGCGGGCATATCGGATCTGAAGCGCATGCTCGACTGGGTCGATGACAAACACTTGCGTCGCGACAATATTGAGCAGCGTTATTGGGATCGGTTCTTGGGCGTGAGCGGCGCGAACGACCCGGTCCTCAATGAAATCTCACCCATCAAACATGTTGAGGCCGTGAATGTGCCGGTGCTCCTGATCCACGGGCGGGATGACACGGTCGTTTCCTTCGAGCAGAGCCGCGTAATGGCCGACGCCCTGCAGCGCGCCAAGAAAGATGTGGAATTCGTGACGCTGGCGCACGAAGACCACTGGCTCTCCCGCAGCGAGACCCGCCTGCAGATGCTTAAGGCCTCCGTCGCCTTTTTGCGCGCGCACAATCCTCCCGACTAGCGCGCGGGGGCGGCTCCGGGGCTCTGAATGGGCGCTTTCGGGAGGCAGGTCTCGTGCTGTGACCGTTCGGTGACACTCCGGGGTCGGCCGAATGATCTGCTGTCGCCCATGGACCACATCGGGGTCGTGGGCCTCTCCTATCGCCATGCGAGCGTCGAGGATGTGGCGCGTTTTGCCATCCCCAAGGGTGAGCTCGAGGCGCGCCTGCCGCAGCTGCGCGCCGCGATCGGCGGTGCGGAGCTCGTGTTTCTCGCCACCTGCAACCGCGTCGAGGTCATCTTTGCTACGCGCGATGATTCCGCGGCACAGGATCTGCGCGGCGCCGTGTTTCTCGCACTGCGCGGCCGCGACCCGGAATTGGGCGAGGCGGCCGCGGCTCTGCGCGCCTGGACGGGCGAGGCGGCGGTGGAACACGTCCTGCTGCTCGCCTGTGGATTGCATTCCGCGCAGGCGGGCGAACATGAAATCACCGCCCAGCTGCGCGCCGCATGGGACCTGGCGCGAACGGCCGAGGTGTGCGGACCCACGCTTAATCGCCTCATGAGCGAGTCCCTCTCCATGGCCAACCGGGTACGCCGCCTGAGTGCCGCGACGCGGCCGCCGTCGCTGGCGGATCTGGCGGTGAAGAGGCTGCTCGCGCACTGCAAGGGAAACCGCGACACGGTCGCCCTCGTCGGCGTATCGCCGATGACGCGGCGCTGCGGACAATTCCTGCACGAGGCTGGCCTGCCGCTCCTCATCGTGAACCGCTCGGCCGAGGCGGCTTCCGAGTGGGCCCAGTCGCTGGGTGCGCGCTCAATGTCACTCAATGAGTTTCGCTCGTCTGCGCCTGCGATTGCCGCGCTCGTCCTTGCGGCGGGCGCCTCCGAGGCTCTCCTCGATGAAGCGGCGCTCCGGGCACTCGCGCGCGCCGCAACGCGGTCTCCGCTCATCATCGATTTTGGCGTGCCACCGAATGTCGAGCCGGCGGCGGCCCAGGCTGCGGGACTGACGCGCATCGGCATGAACGAGCTCATCGAGGCGACCGGCGAGCAGCGTCTGACCGAACTCATGCGCCTCGCGCCGGTGCGCGCGGCCATCGATGAGCGCCTCGCGCGCCTGAGGAGCGAACTTGTCACGCGCGCCATCGGCCACCGGCTCGCGGATCTGCGGGATTCCTTCGAGGGCATTGCTGCAGCGCAGATGGATGAACTTCTGGCTCAGGAGTTGCGCAATCTCAATGACGGCGAGCGACAATTGCTGCGGCGCTTCGCGAAGAGCCTCGCGCGGCGCCTCGCGCACCTGCCGCTCGCCGGGATCCGGGCGGCGGCTGCGCATGCGAATGCGGATACGGTGGATGCCTTCTTCAGCGCCGCGCGCCTGCAGCGTGTGCCTCGCGCTCCGGATGTGGACAAGGAAAAAGAACCTTCATGAACGATGAGACGGCGCACAGAATATCTGCGGGCGTACGCTCGGCCGAGCTCTACGAGCGCGCCTGCCGTGTCATTCCGGGGGGTGTCAGCTCGCCGGTGCGGGCGTTTCGCGCGGTGGGCGGCACGCCGCTCTTCATCGAGCGCGGCGCCGGACAGTATCTGTACGACGTCGACGGGCGGCGCTATCTCGATGTGGTGAATTCCTGGGGCGCGCTGATTCTGGGGCACGCGCATCCGGCGGTCGTCGAAGCGATGGCGCGGGCCTGCCACGACGGCACGACCTTTGGCGCGCCTTGTCCCGCTGAAGTGGCATTGGCCGAGTGCATCACGGCGTCCTATCCGGGCCTCGAGCAGGTGCGCTTCGTCTCCTCCGGCACCGAAGCGGTCATGAGCGCAATTCGGGTGGCGCGCGCGGCCACCGGACGCGATCTCATCGTCAAATTTTCCGGCTGCTATCACGGTCACGCCGATCACCTGCTGGTCGCGGCGGGCTCGGGGCTCGCAACCTTCGGGCGGCCGTCCTCCGCCGGCGTGCCGGCGGCATTTGTCGCGGCGACCCGCGTGCTGCCGCTCGATGACGAAGGCGCACTGCAGGCGCTGTTCGCTGCCGAAGGGCAGCGCATCGCGGCCGTCATCATCGAGCCCACTCCCGCGAATCACGGCCTCCTGCTGCAGCGGCGCGAGTTCCTGCGCAGGCTCGCCGACACGACCTCCCGACACGGCGCGCTCCTCATATTTGACGAGGTGATTTCCGGATTCCGGCTCGCACGCGGCGGGGTTGCGGCACTGACGGGCATCACCCCCGACATGGCGACTTTCGGCAAAGTGATCGGCGGCGGCATGCCTGTGGGGGCCTTCGGCGGCAGGCGCGCGCTGATGGCCCACCTCGCGCCCGATGGCGATGCCTATCAGGCGGGCACGCTCTCGGGTAATCCCGTCGCCATGGCCGCGGGATTGACGACACTCACTCTCCTGAACAATGGCGCGGTGTGGCAGCGCCTCGAGGTCCTGGGCGCGGCGCTCGAGCAGGCGCTGGCGCCGGTGCTGGCGCAGGCGCCGTTTCCCGTGACCCTGGTGCGCGCCGGATCCCTGTTCTGGCTCTCTTTATATGAGGGTGAGCCGCCGCGCATCGCGGCCACACTCGACAAGAGAGCCCTGGCGCGCTTTGCGGCGCTCTTTCACGCCATGCTCGCGCGCGGCGTCTATCTGCCGCCTTCCGCGTACGAGGTGTGCTTCCTGTCGGCGAGCTTTGGCGCGCAGGATCTGGCGGACTTCGCTGACGCGCTCAAGGCGTCACTCGTAGTCGCAGCGCAAGCCGCATGAAGACCGCGCGAGTCTTTCAGATCACGGCGCTCCTGCTGGTGATCGTTTCGGTCATCCAGGTTGGCTGGTGGGTCTACGATCAGCAGGACTACAGCACGCAGAGGCTGCGCGCCGCGCGCGCCGCGTACGCCCGCGAGGTCGCCGCCGCCCAGGGGCTCATCGAATCCGGAACACCGCTGACGCGCGTGCATGAGCTCCTGCCCGACGTCGCCGTCACGGACGGGCACGCCTCGGCTTCGGCCCGCGTCGATGCGGCGCTCGTCGCGGAGCGCTACCGGAGGATCAATCAATACGCGTGGGAGAGCGGATTCTTTCTCCTTGCGCTCGCGCTCTGCATCGCGGTGATCTGGCGCGCCCTGCGCGCCGAGACCCAGGTGCTGTCGGAGCAGGACAGCTTCCTCGCGCTCGTCTCGCATCAGTTCAAGACGCCGCTTGCGAGTTTGCAGCTCTCTCTTGAGACCATGGCGAAGCGCTCGCTGTCGGCTGAGCAGTCGCGCACGCTGATTGACCGCATGCTCGCGGATCTCACGCGCATGGAGTCGATGGTTTCGCGGATCCTCGACAGCGTGCGCCTCGAGCGCGGGCGGGTGGATCTGAAGAGCGAGCCGGTGGAGCTCGCGGTGGCGGTGGGTCGAGTCGTGACCCAGTTCGAGGAGCGTGCGCGCCAGGAGCACATCGAGCTCAAGGCGGACGTGCCGCGTGGCCTTGCGGTGCTTGCCGATCCGCTGGCCGTGGATGTCATCGTGCGCAACCTCCTGGAAAACGCGCTCGCCGCGGTCGCGGCGGTGAGCGGTGGCAGCGTGATGTTCACGGCGCGGGCCATGCAAGGCGAAGTCGAGCTCGCAGTGCGCGACAGCGGCGTCGGATTTGGCGCGGATGACAGCGCGCGGCTCTTCAAGAAATTCTCCCGGCTGCATCCGGGAGGAGGCAGCAGCGATTACGGCACCGGGCTCGGGCTCTTCATCGTCAGGCGCCTCATGCAGCTGACGGGCGGTCGGGTGAGCGCGCACAGCGCGGGTGTAGGGCAGGGCGCACTCTTTGTTCTCTCGTGGCCGGCGGCGCCGGGGCTGGACGCGTGAACGCGGTGCAGGCGCTGCCCGTGCGCACCCTCGTGGTGGAGGACGATCCGCATCTCGCGGCCGGCCTCGCCGAGAATCTGCGGGCGGAAGGCTATGCGGTGGAGATGGCGGCCGACGGCCGGCTCGCGCTCAACTGGCTGCGCGAAAACTCCTGCGAACTCGTGGTGCTCGATGTGATGCTGCCGCACATTGACGGCTTCACGCTCTGCCGCACGCTGCGCGAGGAGGGCAACAACACGCCGGTCCTCTTTCTCACGGCGCGAGGTGATCCGCAGGATCGCGTACTGGGACTCGAGGCGGGAGGGGACGACTATCTCGCCAAGCCCTTTCACCTCGAGGAATTTCTCCTGCGGGTGCGCGCCATCCTGCGCCGCTGGGAGTGGTATCGGAAGGCATCGGCCACTCCGCAAAGCGCGGTGCTGCGCTTCGGCGGCAACGAGGTGGATTTTCGCGCGTTTCGCGCGCGCTCCTGGAACGGTGCGGCGCAGGAGCTCACCGAAAAGGAGGCCATGATCCTGAAAGTGCTGGCCGAGCGGCCCGGGGAGATCGTCTCTCGAGAGGATCTCCTCGAGCGCGTCTGGGGCTATGACGTTTTCCCCTCCACGCGCACCGTCGACAACTTCATCCTGCGGCTGCGCAAACGCTTCGAGCGCGATCCGGCGAATCCCCGCCACTTTCTGACCGTCTGGGGTGTGGGTTACCGCTTTCTGATCGAGGGCGGAACATGACGCGCCCCCCCGCACTGCGCATCGGGACGCGCGCCTCGGCGCTTGCGCTCTGGCAGGCGCGCCATGTGGCGGCAGCGATCGCACGACAGAGCGATGCGCCGCCGGTGAAACTCGTGCATATCGCAACCGAAGGGGACGTGCGCACCGACGTGCCGCTGTGGACGGTGGGCGGCAAGGCCTTCTTCACCAAGGAAATTGATCGCGCGCTCCTGGCGCGTGAAATTGACGTCGCGGTACATAGTCTGAAAGACCTCGCCACGGCGCTCGAGCCCGGGACGGAGCTCGCCGCAGTCATCGCGCGCGAGGATCCGCGCGACGCACTCGTCAGCCGCGGCGGTGAGCTCCTGCAGGACCTGCCGCGCGGAGCGCGCGTCGGCTCGAGCTCCTTGAGGCGCCGGGCGTTTCTGGCGCACGCGCGCAGGGATCTCAAGCCCCTTGAGTTGCGGGGCAACGTGCCAACGCGCATCGAGCGGCTGCAAAGCGGTGCTTATGACGCGATCATTCTGGCAACCGCTGGCTTGAAGCGTCTCGGACTGCAGGGGCACATCAGCTGCCATCTACCCGTGAAGGAGTTTCCGCCGGCCGTTTCGCAGGGCGCGATTGGCCTGTGCGTGCGCGCGGATGATGCGCAGGCGCGGCGCTGGGTGAGTGCGCTCGATGATCGCGCGGCGCGCCTCACTACCACGGCGGAGCGCGCGCTCCTCGCGAGCGTCGAGGCCGGCTGCCAGGTGCCGCTCGGAGCGCTCGCGACGCTCGAAGGTGAAGAACTGCATCTGCACGCCGCCGTGTGCGCGCTCGACGGCTCGTCGATGCTGACGGCTGAAGGCCGCGCGCCGGCGCGCATGGCGAGCGCCGTACGCTTGGGCGAACGCCTGGCTCACGAGCTCCTCGCCCAGGGCGCGCAGCAGCTGATCGCCGACGTGCGCGGTGTGGCCAACGCGGTGGCCGCACCATGAACGCGAGCGGTTCGGCCTTCGCTCCCGTCGTCGTCACGCGCGCGGAGGCGTCCGATGGTCCCTTGAGCTCCCAGCTGCGCACCCTCGGGCTTGAAGTCCTGCTGTGGCCCGCGGTGAGCGTCGCCCCCGCGAGCGGGCATTCCCTGGAGCGGGCGCTCTCGCGCATCGCGGAGTTCGACTGGATCGTGTTCGCGAGCCGCAATGCCGTCACGGCCGTCATCCGCTGGCTGCCGCGGTTGCCGGACCGCGTGCGCGTCGCCGCCATCGGCCGCGCCACCGCGCAGGTGCTGAAGAGCCGCGGCTTTCGCGTGGATCTGATGCCGAACGAGGCCCATGCCGCGGCGCTCGTCGACGCCTTCGCCGCGCAGGGCTGCGCCGGCGCCAGAATCCTTTATCCCGCAAGCTCGCGCGCATTGCCCACGATCACGCAGGGGCTGACACAGCTCGGGGCCGAGGTGCGGCAGGTCGAAGCCTATCGAACCGAAGCGGCGCCGCTCGACGCCAATGATTGCCGCGCCTGGATCGACCGTGCGGTGATCGGCGCCGTGACCTTCGCCAGTCCCTCCGCCGTCATTGAGCTCGAGCGTGCGCTCGGGACGTCGCATTTCGCGCGCCTCCTTTCGCAGGCGAAGGTCATCGCCATGGGTCCGACGACGGCGCGTGCGCTCGCCGCGCGCGGCAAAACCGCCGTGCTCGCCGAGTCGGCCACCCTGTCCGGACTTGCGAATACGACCCTGCGTCTGCTGCAAGAGAGGACATAAACGATGGGATTTCCGCTGCAGAGACCGCGGCGCCTGCGCCAGTCGGACGCCTGGCGTCGCATGGTGCGCGAGACGCGTGTGACGGGTGATGCGCTCATCTATCCGCTGTTCATTGTCCCGGGTCGCGGCGTGCGCCGGGCGGTCGCGAGCATGCCGGGCATCTGCCAGCTTTCGGTCGACGAGTCGGTGAAAGAGGCAGAGCGCGCGATGCAGGCGGGCGTGCTCGCGATCATCCTGTTTGCGGCCCCGACCGCAAAGGATGCCCAGGCGAGTGCGGCGCTCGATCCGCAAGGCCTCGTGCCCCAAGCGATTCGCGCGATCAAAGAATGCTGCCCGTCACTTCTTATCTGGTGCGACGTGTGCCTGTGCGGCGCGACGGATCACGGACACTGCGGCCACGTGCTGCCTTCGGGCGAAGTCGACAACGACTCCTCCGTCGAAACGCTCGCCCGGGTCGCACTCAACTACGCGCGCGCCGGCGCGGATGCCGTGGCACCGTCCGACATGATGGATGGCCGCGTGCTCGCGATCCGTCACATGCTCGACGGCGCGGGCTACAAGAACACGCCCATCGTCTCGTATGCGGCGAAGTATGCCTCGGCCTATTACGGGCCTTTCCGGGAAGCAGCCGAGTCCGCGCCGGCATTCGGTGACCGGCGCGCGTATCAAATGGATCCCGCGAATTCCCGCGAGGCGCTGCGCGAAGTTCTGCTCGACATCGAGGAAGGCGCGGATCTCGTCATGGTGAAGCCGGCGGGTCCGTATCTCGATGTGATCGCGCGGGTGCGCGCTGCTGTACAGGTGCCGGTAGTGGCCTATCACGTGTCCGGGGAGTACAGCCTGATCAAGGCCGCGAGCGAACGCGGCTGGATCGACGAGCGCGCCGCGGTGTTCGAGTCTTTGACGGGCATTCTGCGCGCCGGCGCCGACCTCATCATCACCTACTACGCACCGGATGTGTGCCGCTGGTTGCGTTCTTGAGCGCTTTTCTCGATGCCTGCCGGGTCAAGCCCACGGCCTACACGCCGATCTGGATCATGCGTCAGGCGGGCCGCTATCTGCCCGAATACCGCAAGCTGCGCTCGCAGGTCGACTTCGTTCAGCTGACGCGCACGCCCGAGCTTGCGGCGGAAGCGACGCTGCAGCCGCTTAGACGCTACGAGCTCGATGCGGGCATCCTCTTCAGCGACATCATGACACCGCTGCAGGGCATGGGCATCGCGCTCGAATTTGAGCCGGGACCCATCGTGCGGGATCCCATCCGCACGGATGCCCAGATCGATGCGCTGCCGGCGCTTCGACCGGAACGCGACGTGTCCTTCGTGCTCGAGGCCGTGCGTCTGGTGCGCGCCAACGCGCCACGCAGCGTGCCCCTCATCGGTTTTGCCGGAGCGCCCTTTACGCTCTTCTGCTATCTCGTGTGCGGCCGGCCGTCGAAGGAATTCGCTGCGGCGCGCGCTTTCCTGTATGCGCACCCCGGGTCCGCGGAACGCTTACTTTTACATTTGGCGGATGCCATGGCCGCCTATCTGCGGGCGCAGGCGCAAGCCGGGGCGCAGGCCCTCATGCTGTTTGAATCCTGGGCGGGCCTTCTGGGGCTGAAAGAGTACCGGCGATTTGCGCTGCCCGCGGTGCAGCGCACCGTGAGGGCGCTGCACGACCTGGGCATTCCCCTCATCTATTACGCCAACCAAGCTTCCGCGCTCATGCAGGCGGTGGCCGAGCTCGACGCCAACGTGGTGGGTGTCGACTGGAGGAGCTCGCTCACCGCGACTCGCCGGGCGCTGGGCGCATCCAAGGCCGTACAGGGAAATCTCGATCCCGCCGCGCTCTTTGCATCGCCGGCCGACCTGCGTGTTGAGGTGGACGCGGTGCTTGCGGATGCCGGCGGCGCTCCCGGCCATATCTTCAATCTCGGGCACGGCATCTGGCCGGATACCGATCCGGATGCCGTGGCAAGGCTCATCGACCAGGTGCATGAGCACACGCATCGTGTCTGACGGCGATCTCGCGAGCGAAGCCGTCGCCTACTTTATGGATCTGCAGGCACGCATCTGCAGCGCCTTCGAGGTTTTGGAAGCGGGGGAGAGGTTCTCGCACCGGCCGTGGGCGAGGCCCGAGGGACATCGCCTGCAGGGCGGCGGCATGATGCGGCTCATGCGCGGCCGGGTGTTCGAGAAAGTGGGGGTGAACGTCAGCCACGTGTGGGGCACGCTCGCACCCCAGTTCAAGGGGCAGCTACCGGGCGCCGAGGAATCGCAGGGGAGGTTTCAGGCCTGCGGCATCTCGCTCGTCGCGCACATGATGAATCCCCATGTGCCGGCGGTACACATGAACCTGCGCTACCTCGCGACGAGCCGCGCCTGGTTCGGCGGCGGGTCCGACCTCACGCCCACTTTCCCCAACGCGGAAGACACCGCAGCTTTCCACGATGCCCTGCGCGGCGCCTGCGATACCTACCGTCCCGAGGCCTATCGCGAGTTCAAAGAGGCGTGTGACAGGTATTTTTTTCTGCCGCACCGTCAGGAGTCGCGCGGAGTCGGCGGAATCTTTTTCGATCAACTGGCAAGCGCCGATCCTGCGGCGGACTTCGCGTTTGTGCGCGCCGTGGGGGAGGCGTTCCTTGATGTCTATCCGCAAATCGTGGCGCGGCGCAAGCAGCTTGCCTTTGACGAGGCCGCGCGCGAGAAGCTCCTCTATAAGAGAGGTCGCTACGTCGAGTTCAACCTGGTGTACGACCGGGGCACGCAGTTCGGATTTGGCACTGACGCCGATCCCGAGGCCTACCTCATGAGCCTTCCGCCGCTCGTCAGATGGTAAGCCGTGGCTCGCGCGGCCTCGATTTTCCCCATCGGCCGGATCGCCCCGGCATGCTGCACAAAGTCCGTGCGTAGGCGGCTCAGCACGCCCCACCACGGATCACTCGCAGGTGCCGGCCGAGGGGTGACGCACCAACTTTCCGCGCTAGATCATTGATGGACCTCAACAAACACGTCCGTACCCCGTTCTGGCACATGGGTTGCATTGAAGAAGACCGTGGATGTCGCCTCAACGTCCACGACGTGTCCACCTACCAAGGTAGACCAGGCACGCCGCCGGTGGGATGCCCGTGACCCCCTCTCGTGCGCTCCCGGCGGCGTCTTTTTTGGGAACTCTCCTTCGGCACTTCCCCGCGACGCAGGGGATGCCGCCTCTCTCGCGGCGCGGCGCGCGAACCCTCCCGCGCGGTTAGAATCCGGGTTGTGGAGAGCCCTTACACGCGACTGACCTCCGAGCTCATTGCTTGGCATGCGCGGCGCGGCCGCCACGATCTCCCGTGGCAAAAGGAGCGCACGCCGTATCGGGTGTGGATCTCGGAGATCATGCTGCAGCAGACGCAGGTGGCGACGGTGATCCCTTACTACGAGCGTTTCATCGCCCGCTTTCCGGATGTCGCGACGCTGAGCGCAGCTCCGATCGACGACGTGCTGCATTTGTGGACGGGTCTCGGCTATTACGCCCGGGCCCGTAATCTGCACCGCGCGGCGCGGAAGATCTGCACTGACTATGACGGAGAATTTCCCCGCAACTTTGCGCAGCTCGTGACGCTTCCCGGTGTCGGCCGCTCCACGGCGGGCGCGATCCTTGCGCTGAGCTGCGGCGAACCCTTTGCGATTCTCGATGGCAACGTCAAGCGCGTGCTCGCGCGGTTCTTCGGAGTGATCGGTCCCGCGGCGGGCGCTGCCATGACCGAGCGTCTGTGGCAACTCGCAGAGCGCTGCACTCCGCAAAAGGATGTCGCGATCTATACGCAGGCCATCATGGACCTGGGGGCTACGGTTTGCGTGCGACGGAAGCCGCTGTGCGCGTTTTGTCCCTTGAGCGAGTGGTGCATCGCCCGCCAGGCCGGCTGCCAGGAAGAGATTCCGGCGCCTCGACCGACGCGCGCACGGCGGAGCCGGCAGGTTTTCATGCTGGTTGCGGTGCGCGAAGACCATGCGGTACTGCTCGAGCGCCGGCCTGAAAGTGGTGTCTGGGGCGGATTGTGGTGTCTGCCCGAGTTCGACACGCTCATGGCCGCCAGGAATTTTGCGGATCAATCGCTGCGGCGCACGCTGGATGAGCCTCAGGCGCTCGAAGTGATGCAGCATAGTTTCACGCACTTCGATCTGGAGATTTCGCCCCTCTTGACGCGCTGCACCGGACCCTCCGGCGTGATGGATGAGAGTCAGAGCCTCTGGTATAACACTCACGAGCCCGCGCGCATTGGCATGCCTGCACCGATAAAAACCTTGCTCGATCGGCTGGCAGATCCCACGTTGTTCGATGCGCCCGCGGCCGGCTGACGGGAGAGGAGAGCGTGCCGCGCGTTGTGCAATGTGTGTTGTTGAAGCGCGAAGCGCCCGGGCTCGACCGCGCTCCTTATCCCGGCGAACTCGGACAGAGAATCTATGAGCAGGTCTCCAAGGAAGCCTGGAGCCGCTGGATGACTCACCAGACCATGCTCATGAACGAATACCGGCTGACGCCGATCGAACCTAAGGCGCGCAAATTCCTCGAGACGGAGATGGAGAAATTCTTCTTCGGCTCAGGCTCCCAGACGCCGGAGGGATTTAAACCGCCGGCAAGTTAATCGAGGCATGTGTCATCCGATCGGCAGGTCGCAGCGTTAAGGTTCCCAGGCACAATACAAAGAGGTGCGTTATGCAGGCGCACGGCGAGAACATCGCGCTTTCCGACGGCGGCAATCAGCCGCTGCCCTATCAGAAACCTTTGCGGACATGGGCGAGCCGCGGCACCGGCGCCACCTGTGATCTGTGCAACGGCCGGATCCACCCTCCTGATATTGAGTACCAGATAGAGGTTGCGCCGAACGGCGAGGCGCGCATGCTGCACATGCATTTCGGCTGCCATCAGCGCTGGGCTTTAGAAGGCCGTCATCGCACGCGATAACTCGGGGATCCGCGCAATTGCCAGCGCCTTTTGGCGCAGTCACTTTGATATCACGGTACGCGCTGTTGCACTGACGCCCACTGCGGCTCGCGGCGCGAACACCGGGTGCTGCGACTACTTACCGTAACTCTTCAGTGCACGCGCAACCGCAAGAATCAATGAGGTAATCCGACCATTGCTTGACGCCCTGCGCGACAGCCGGGTCTAATAGCCGCCTTCCCCTTCGACGGCCAGGTAGCTCAGTTGGTAGAGCAGCGGACTGAAAATCCGCGTGTCGGTGGTTCAATTCCACCCCTGGCCATATCAATCGGCTTCCAACTCGCGAGTTCCTGTAACGGCTGAGTGTCATTGACGTTCTCAACACAGCACCGCCGGCTCGGAGAGCTGCTCGCAATATGCGGAGCCAATGCATTTCCCAACACGCGCGCGTTGCATGGCAACAAACACCGCCGGGTTCTAATTAGACTCGCCGGTGGGGAGCAGGGCGCGGAGGGAGTAAGCTCCATGAGCTCGACATTGCCTCGCTCGTCGCCTTGGGAATTTGACCTGCGGCCTGAACCGCGCTCCTCAAGATTCCCGCGTCGTACGGTCCGCGGCGCCGGCGCCCTGACAAGACCTGAGCGGTTCAATCCGCAGCCAAGACCGGTCGCCGACGCCGTTAAATCTGCTAAACGGCGCCGTGGTGATTTAATGGATGGTGTACCAATAACAGGCGGCCGGCCCCGGATTGCAGGCCGCTCCGGTGTGGTAAACGTAGATGAGATTGTTCGCGGTGTTGGAGACGTAGATATTTCCGGCCGCATCGACGGCGACGCCCTGCGGGTTCTGGAGCGCCGGGCTCGGCGTGCCGTTCAGGGTCAGCGCGGTCTGCTGGCCCGTGTTCGGGGCAAACTGCGAGAATGGCGCGGAACCAAAGTAGTTGGTGACATCGACGTCATTGCTCGCGTCGGTTGCGATACCGATCACGCCGTTCACGCCCGAGGTGATTGGGGTCTGGTTCGGGTCAGGTACCGGAGCACAATCACTGCCGCAACCGCCGCCAAAGGCGGTATAGAAGGTAATCTCACTCGGCAACCCGACCAAGATATCGTTCGTACTGCCGTTGTACCAGAGCTCGCCCACCGACTGGAACGCCAGGCCATTGTGGTCCTCGTCATAAGTGGCGTACAGAGCCGGTGCGCCGGTCACGAACGAGTAAACCTGAATGTCGTTGACATTGCCTGATCCCTCCCCCCCGTTACCTTGACCCTCGTTTTCCGCCACATAGACGAAACCGTTGGAATCGGCGGCAACGCCAAGCGGTCGCGTAATCGTCGCCGTCTGCGGTGGCTTACCGATCGTAAAGAACAAGGTACTGCCGCTGAATATTGAAACGAGGTTGCTGCCGGTGTCAGCGACCAGCAAGTCGCCCGATATCGAATTTTCCGAGGAAGGGGCGAAGGCGAGCCTGACAGGGTTTGTGAATCCGCTGAGCGTCAGACTGGGCTGTAACACCATCTGCCCGTTCGGCCCGGACGGCGCAAAAACCAGGACCTGCCCGTTGTTGTAGTTGGCGACGTACAGATTGCCCGTTCCCGGATTGAAGGCGAGTCCGCTCGGGCCGTTCAGTGAGCCGCACGGCGGCACAACGGTCGCCGGATTCAGGGCGTCGGTCGTGATGGGCGGATTACCTGCCAATATGTTGACGTCATAGTACAAATGATCGAACCGCATCAGCAAAGTGCCAGACGGATTTTCATCATCGAAGGGGGGCGGGCCCGCCAAAAAATCCCCCGGATTCGCCGTAACCGTCGAGTTTACGTACCTCGCGCCGGTCGCGAGTGTATTGAGGGCGCAGTTGTAATTCTGCTGGTTAAAGTAGTTGAGACTGTTTGTGATGTAGTTCTGTACTGTCGAAACAATGCCAAGCCCGGTGGGATCGATGATTTGAGTGGTGGGCGGCGTGACCGGCGGCGTAATCATGTGATTGAACGCCTGTTGCAGGCTGTTGAACTCACCGTCGATGTAGGAGGCATTCAATCCCCCCAGTACGGTGCCCTGGACGACTACCGACGGGTGATTACTTTTGCCGGCGGGTGGCGGATCAGCCGTACAGGCCACCGTGATGTCGATGAGCGTGGCTTCGGGAATCGCTGATTCGGCGCCGGGCAATGGTCCCCACGCAGCGACCGGGCCGTTGGCGCTACCGCACGGTGGGTTAGTGCCGAGGACCAGACTCGGGTTGAGGAAGAATTGGGTTAAGGTGTTATTGATGGGCGTGGTCAGGGCGTTGTTAATGTGTTGATACTCGTTGAGTACCGTGCTCGTGATCTTCGCCACATAAATCCCAGCCCCGGTGGGACCGGAAGCGCCGAACACATTGCTCGACAGCAGGACGTTTGGCATGTTGGCGCACAAGGTCCCGAGATCCAGTGGCACGTAGGTGTAGATAATCACACCGTCGGCGTTCGTGACGCGCGGGTCGGCGCCAATGACGCAGCTGTCCACGACGATAGGGGCATTCGCTGGAATATTGGACGTGCCCGGGCCGCTAAACTCCAGGGATAGCTGCGGAAGAAGGGTACAGGGGGCGTTGATGCATTGGCCCGCCTCCGTCGAGCCGGACTGCGTCACGGCAAGGTCCGAGGGATTGCTGACACCTTTGCTTACGATGGCGAACGGGGTGGTGTTCGAGCCCCCCGGCGGCGGCGCGGCGAACTCCAGAATCCGCCCCGGGAGTTGTCCGACGAACACATACTCCGCGCCCTGGAAAGTGCCGACTTTGATCCTCGTCAGGCCCCAGCCGAGGTTGATCGCATAGGGCGTGATGAATACATTCTTGGCCGAATCGAAATCCAGGATTCTGCCGTCCGCTGTCGAGAAAAGCAGAGTCATGTCCTGCGTCGTCGGATCCTGCCCGATGTCCATCCCGAGCGCGAAAGGTGGAAACTTCCTGATCGCCTGAGTCAGGAACTGCGCCTGCGTAACGACGGTCGAAGCCGGACCCTGGAGCGGGCGCTGCGAACTGAGCACACTTTCGATCTGAGCCTGCGAATAGCGGATCACTCGGGTGTTGAAGATGTCGTCCACCAGCACCAGCAGATCGAGAGCGTTCCACGCGGGTGCTCCCGCGGAAACTGGGCTCGCAGCGGTACCGGCCGCCGCGACTTCCGCCAGCGCGAGGGTCACGGCGGGTTTGTGGGTTGCGGGATCGGTGAACGTATTATCGATGAGGAGCGGCGCTCCATAGGTACCCGTCTCGGTGATTGGCAGGACCCAGACACCCGGCTTGTCCCAGAGACAACTGGGTGATATGACGTACAGGTTGCCGCTGGGATCCGCAGACAGACCCAACGGATATGCCGGCCCGGATCCCCTGCCGGACCAGGTGAAGATGGCGACCGGGTGCTGGTATTGCGGGCCCGGCAGGCGCCAGATCTTATGCTGCTCCGCATCCGCGTAGATCAGATCGAGAGTGCTGGTTGCGGGATTGGTAACCCAGACAAGTGCCGTGTAGAGATTCCGCGCGCTGCCACCAGTGAGGATCGGATCCGTCGCCACGATCGCGGCACTGTTTGGATTTGGCATCGTGAGCGCGTCGACCGAACCGTTGGGGAAGCCATTCGTGAAGGCCACGGTAAGTTGCTGTGCGGGAAGCCCCTGTGCGCTGGCCAGGGTATGGGTCACCCATGCGAGTGCAACCAAGGCGAGTCGCGTCAGTGCCCGACGCGGCCGGGCGGTCCGCAGCGGGTTGGTGAAAGTCGTCACGAGTTGGACGTGCATGGCTTCTCCCCGGTGAGTTTTTCCGTGTAGGCATGCGTCATGCACTGCCGTGTGAATCGCAGGTTTGCTTCTTATCGGCGAACGCTAGCACAGCAATTGTCTCAAGCGCCACCATGCAACAGGCATGCAACGGGTATTGGTTATGTCAACATTTGACCATTTTGTCGCTTTGGTACCGAAGCGGCGCGTCTCTGCGCCTCAACTAGTGTTGACCGCCGACAGTGAAGTCGCGTCACCTGAATGACGTTCTCGTCGGTGCAACGTATCCAAATATTGCAGTGCAAGGCGCCGGTACGCCGCCCCGGCGCCGCTGTTTTTGCCCAGAATCCCGCAGCCGTGCGTAAGTCGCGTCTCCGCCTCAGGATAGCGGCCGAGCCCCGTGAGCGCCGCGCCCTCGATGCTTTCGGCGATCGCGGTCCGCCAATGGTCGGCCGACAGCGAAGCGGTAAAAATGTCCTTGGCCTTCTGCGACAGCTCAAGGGCCTCGGGATATTTGTTCTCAGCCACCCTGAGGACCGCAAGCATCATCAGGCTTGAGGCAACCTCCGGCGTCTTATCGTTGAATAGTCGCCGCCGCATCGCCAGCCCTTCCTGCAGATACCGGTCGGCGGGACCATAATCGGCGGACATCGTCAGCCCGAAGCCCATCACGTTGAGCACAATCGCAATCTCAGGATGATCCGGAGGGTACGCCCTTCGATAAATCGCCAGAACCTGACGCATGTTCTCGAGCGCCTCATGTGTTTCGCCACGGTCGTACTGCACACCGGCGAGATTGAATAACGCTCGCCCAAATTCTGGATGGCTTTCGCCCTGCAGGTGGCGGTGGATTTCCAATGATTGCCGAAGCAGCGCCTCTGCGCCTGCGAGATCGTCCTTGCTCTGCAGCGTAAACGCGACGTTCTCGAGTTCGGTCGCGACGTACGGGTGCTCGTCGCCGAGCAGGCGCCGGTACATCGCGAGCGATTCGCGATAGAACTTCTCGGCGTTATCCAGATCCCCGCTCTCGCCGAGCACGTACCCCATGTCGTTGAGCACCTCTGCGAGATCCGGATGCAGTTCGCTACCGCGCAACTGCCGTTGCATAGCCAGTGCGCGCTGCATCAACGGGACCGCGGCGTTAGGGTTGCCGCCGTTAGTGATCGTTCGGGCGAGATCTTTTAGCGTGCGCGCGACACCAGGATCGCTGGGGCCGTACAGAGACTGCTGCAATTTGAGAGCTGCGCGCAGAGTCTTTTCGGAATCCGCATAGCGCCCGTCCAGATCTAGCAACGTGCCGAGACCTGCGAGTGAGTTCGCAAGATCCACCCGGCTCTGGCGGTCCTGCGGCTGTTGGGAGGCGATGCGAATCGCTTCGCGGTAGGCTTTCTCGCCGGCGTCGAACTCGGCCTGCAGAGACAACAGATCACCCTCATGACTTAATGAGTCGGAAAGCTCCAAGGGATCAAGGCTCGGCATATGACGCCGAGTCGCCACCGCCTGATCGAGCAGCGGCCGAGCCTGGGTATAGAGGCCCAGGCCCATGTATACGGTGCCGAGGGTATCCATCAGCGTGGCCTGGATAGCCGGCTCTTTGGCAAGCTCCCGCTCGACGCGTCCTGCACCCTTATCGAGCATTTCCCGTGCCGTCACTGTGTTACCGCGCGCCTCGCTCGGGTCGGAGATCTTGAACAGATCCACGAGAAAGCGGGTCGTCTCCTTGGCGGTCCGAGTCTCGGCCTCGGCGCGCGCAGTCTGGCGCTGCGCCGCGGTACGTTGCACGAGCGCGTAAACGGCGAGCCCGCTGGTTAGCACCATACCCGCGGCCGCTGCACACGCGAATTTGAACAGGCGGCGATTGCGGCGCTGCACCTCGCGCCGCTTGAGTACATCCAGACCGACTCCGAGGAGGCCTGCGATCACTTTCAGCTTCGCGTTGTACTCGCCGTCCTTGCCGCGACGGGCATCCGCCGCGATGGGTTCGGTGCGCTGGCTGCTGAGATGGCCATCAGGGCCGATCCGGAAGCGCAGCGCCGGCGGGAAGCATTCCTCGACCTCGCGCCCGGATATATCCGTTGCATTCGGCTCACCATCGACGATCAGACAAAAAATCCGGTCCTCTCGACCCAGGCGCTTGAAGGCGAGGATCTCCTCGTTGACCCATTTAGATTGCGCTGCGTGCGGGGAGCAGATGACGATTTGCGCTGCCGAATCCTTCAGCGCCGAGTTAATCAGCACTCCCAGATCCGTGGCGCTCGGTAACTCATCCCGGTCTCTGAAGATTGGTACAAGGCGCCTGGGCACCGGACCGTGCGCGGTCACGACGCCGATCAGCGGCTTCGGCGGTCGGTATCTTTCCAACCGGCTGTGAAGACGCTCGGCCCACTTGCTGTCGCAGTGGCTGTAGCTAATGAAAGCGCGGTATTTTGGCGCGTCCACGTACACTCTCGGTGGTTATCGTACGGCCTATAGGCAATCGAGTCCTGCTTCGGCCAGAAGCACCGTGAACGCGGGTATCAACGAACATCGCACGTCCAGGGTTAGCAGAAATCTTCTTCCGCGAACTTTTCGGCGTCCCAACATCAGCCGCCGGTCTGTTACCCGGTAACGCGAGCTTAAAGTAACCGCGACCGACGGCTCCCCGATGCGCTTCTGCCGCCAGACTGTCGGTTATCTCATTAACTTGGACGATATACTAGTTGGCCAACCTTCGGAGTATCAAACCTCCACGAACCTGACACAACATCCCCTCCGTACCTCACTGACACATTGGATTAGGCTAAACGAAGCTATTGCGACGTATCTTAATGACCAAGAGATGACGGACTGACCCCACTGGCGTATACGCTCCAGGGGGAGCCACGGCATGTCAAGCGCTCTACAGCCGCTGGCTTCGGGCCAAGAGCGGTACTTGGTCACAAAAGAATGCACGCCGTGAAGCGGCCGTTGGCGGCCAACGGTAAGCTTAAGAATAAGCGCGTTGCGGGCGGCTTCTACCGCTGAGGGAAATGCAGTGACTAACCAATCCGATTGGAGGACCCCGTCGCCGTGGATGCGCTTTTTCGGGATCATGGGGGCCGGGTTCATAAGTGTGTACGGCATCATAGGCCTGCTGCGTGACGACCTAGAAGTGTCATTATCAAAATCCGACCCCGGTGTTCACCTTCACGGGCGTCTCGCTTGGCTATGCTTTGCGGGGATGATGATGATGTCAATCGGACTCGTTCGATTTCTCGGCCCGGCGCCTGGCTATGGAGAATTCGATTTTGACGAGCGTCGGCACCGATTCGGCCCAATGTTCGCGATCGGACTGGCGCTCTACGCTGCTTCGCAAGCAATTGCTGGCCTGCGGTCGTGAAGCCAGCCCGCTCCAAATTCCTGCCGTGAATGACATCGTCGTTTATTCCCCGCGGGGGGCGAGGCCTCCGGGAGGATTTTCGCAAGCCGTTGGGCAAGAGTGCTAACGCGTTGGCGGAGGCACTCAGCGTGCCCGCACCAGGGATTAACGATGTGATCCGAGAGCGGTGCGGAATTTCCGCCGAGACAGCCATGCGTCAGGCGCGCTGTTTCGGCGCGGACGCGCGTTCGTGGCTGAACCTCCAGACTGCCGGGTCATGAATTTGCCTCAGTCGCGCGTCAGCTGCCGTTCTTACGGCTCGAACTGCTAAACGCTGAGTTCAGTCAATAGCCGCTAATCGGGCTCCTTGCTAGCTATGAACAAAGCGATGACGAAGAACTGACCACAAGCAGCGATGGGCGGTATCGATGACGGAGCCGCGAACGTTGAGCGTCAAGCTGTCGTAAATCAGGAGGCCATTACTCGGTGAACGAACGCCTTATCTCTAGGTATCTCGGGAAAATAAACCACAATTGAATACGCTAAAATCCATTTTAATCAAAGTCTTATGTTGATTTTAGCCTCGGCCTGAAAATCCGCGTGTCGGTGGTTCAATTCCACCCCTGGCAACACCGCCGTGACCGCGACGGCGGCCCCAAAGATTGATCCACAGATAAAGAGAGGAATTGCTTTCATATGGCCTCTTCATAATGGGCAAGCGGTCGGCCTGCAGGGGACGGTGGATCCTACGCGTGGGTCAGCACAGAGCTGCAAGCGACCCTGCCGCAGCTCATCGCCGAACACTCCAGGCGGTGGTGAACATGGACTGGGCGTTGCGTCGGTAGATCTTGTCAATGACCTCTCGGGGTAAATGCATACTTTGAAAGGGTTTCGCAAAATCGGGCGAATGCAACCGATCAGACGTTGCCAGAAAGCGCCAATCCTCCGCCCAGCCAGAATGCACCTCGGCTACCTTGTGCGTGCCGGAATCCTCCGGGCCGTAACTATCATCACTGCCGTACAGAATTCGATCCTGGTAGCGCATGAGGAATTGCCGCACCTTCTGGGGGTTCTTCGACGCCTGGAACTCGAGGTGTACCAGGCGGGCGGCGAGGTCGACATTCGCGTTGGGAAAGCGATCGAGAAAGCTCGCAACCTTGTCGACATCCCACTCGAGTGATGCCAGGTGGAGGGCATCAAAGTGCAGGTTTGGATGCGCCCTCAACATCCTATCGCGTGCGGCAAGTATGGTGTCGTGCGCGGGCATCTCGGGATGCGCGTACATGTAGTACTGCGGATGCTCGCGAAAGTAGTCCCGATCTGAGCGCACGGTCATCTTATCGAAGGGCAACCAGCAGTTGAGCGGCTCCGCCTGATGACCGAGCAGCACGATGTGCTCGCGCTCGAGCCTCGCAATAATGGGTTCGAGGCGCGGGTCATCGGGCATGACGTAGCGGCCGTCAGAGTCTTTCAGGCTCATGCCGATGTTCTTCCATATCTTTATGCCGACCGCGCCGTCCTGCAGCGCAACATCAATCTGATGGAGCGCCTCTTGCGCCCAAGCGGGAGCCTCGAAGTCCTGAACGGAGAAGGTCGCGGCGAAGGCGACGCGTCCGGGATAGCGCTGCAGCAGGGAGACGGCGGCTTGCTCCTGCTCGGCGATCGGGGGAAAGTCTGGGTAGTCGACGTTGATGGTCAGGACGCGGAAGTTGTCGTGAATCGCCTGCGCCATGAGCCGATCCGCGTTGCCGTGAATATGCATGTGTGCATCGATTTTCTCGACCTTTTGGAAGTCCAAGAGTGAGTAGTAGTGGGCGCCAGCGCCGACGGCGCTGGCAGCCCAGTCACACCGGCCGCACGGCCCGAGCAACGCCAGCAGTAACAGCGCTAGTCGACGCACCGCGTCATACCAGCCGCACTTCGACCCCCCGCTGCCGCAATTCATCGACCGCCTGCCCCAGCGCACCGTGATCAGTGATTAGCATGTGAATCTGTTCCACTTTGGCGATCAGCGAGATGTTGCGGCGCAGGAGTTTGGAGGAATCCGCAACCACCACCACATGCCGGGAAATTCGAATCATCTTGCCGTTGAGCTCGGCTTCCTGAAGGTGTGGCGTCATGACGCCGATCTCGGGGTCCAGGCCGTCGGCGCCGAGATACAGACGGTCTGCCTGCAGGTTGGCAAGCGCCGCCTCCGCCATCGGGCCCGAGAGCGAGTTGGATTCACGACGCAGGAATCCGCCTGGCACGATCAACCGTACGGACGGAACGTCCATGAGCAGCGCCGCCACGTTCAGTGCATTGGTGATGACGTTGATCGATTTGAGATCGGCTTTGCGCAACGCGCGGGCGATCTCCGCAGTCGTCGTGCCTGAATCGAGAATAATCGTTTCTCCATCTCGAATGAGAGCAACCGCGGCTTGGGCAATTCTTACTTTTTCGGCGTGATGCTGCAGCTGTTTGATGTCCAGCGGCTCATCCGCCTCCTCGCGCGGCAGGGCGCCACCATGGGTGCGGATCAAGGCGCCTGCTGACTCGAGCGCCGACAGATCTGCGCGGATAGTGACCTGAGAGGTGCCAAAGCGCGTGGCGAGCGCCTCGACCGTGACGCGCCCATCGGCGCGCAGGAACTCGCAGATGCGCCGTCTGCGCTCCTCGATCAGGAGGCCGCCTTCGGTCGTATGCAACATCACACGGGTATTGCCTCGAGCACCAGGGAGCCATCAAATGCGATCTGCAGGTTGCTCCTGGCGCCGGAGACCTCTCCGAGCTCCCGATCATTGAAGTAATCGCGCACCCGATAGCGAGCACCCGTGAGTCCGCGCAACGGCACCGATCCCTCGAACCTGCGCGCGTAGAACGCGTAATAGAAGCGGCCGGCCTTTTCGATCACATGGGCTTCCGGCTTATCGAAGCCGATATCGTAGAGGTCGCCGCGATAGGTGCCCAGCGGCAGCTGCCGCTCAGAGGCGAGCGCGATCCATTTGCGCCATAGCGCCTCTTTCGGTGGCGTCAGCAGGAAGGAGTCCTTCGGTTTGGGATCGCGCGGCCAGGTGAATTTCGTCGAGATGATTCCACCAATGCCCACGGTGGATGCGAAATCGCTACCACCATCGCTCAATTCGACATGATCGCCCGCAAAGGCGGCGCTCGGCCCCATCAATGCCTTCAGCGTCTTGCCCTTGTGCCGAATCTGCCAGGATGATTCAGGATCGGACGCCGGCGCCTGATTGAACGAGCGGAAGTTGAAGAACGAGTAAGAAGTACCACAGGGGCACAACTCGATCACCGCCTCCGGGTTGATCTTCGTGGCGGTCTGGTAGAGGGCAAGGAAGAAGTCCTGCAGCTTCTCCACGGACTCCTCGGGCCGGGCATGCCGGTGGGCGGGATTGAAGCAGGGTGCCACTGCGTTCAGGTGCTGGCCATCGACCTTCAGGCCCGCATAGCCCCACGCGCCGATGAACTTGCGCACCAATTGCATGGTGTAGACAACGGTCTTCTCATACGCGGGACAGAGATAGAAGCTGTTCCACCAGGAGATATTCTGCACCGCGCCTTCTCTATCGAGCAGCAGCATGTCGGTATGATCGTGCAGCAGGTCGGAGCCCGGAGCGGCGGCCAGCGGTGCGAACCAGAGCCGTGGCTTGAGCTCCTGCGAGCGGATATTGCGCACCAGCTTTGTCATGTCGGCATCGCCGCGCGGGTATTTGTCGGGATTGGCCTTCCAATCGCCGACGTTCGACTGCCAGCCGTCATCGATCACGGCCCAACGCAGTCCCAAATCGCGCACCTTGGGCAGCGTCTCCTCGATCAGCTGTACGGTGCAGTTGCGCTCATAACCCCAGGCGCACCAGATCGGTTCGTAGGCGGCCTTCGGCGGACGGGGTGATTCAACGCCGCGTTCCGCCATGATGCGTCGATAGGCGTCAAGGACGGCGAAGTAATCGCCCGAATGCGTGGCCACAAAGGTTTCATGTGTGCTCAATTGCTCGCCTGGCGCCAGCACGCGCTCGAGCGTATTCGTGAGGGCGAGGTCGACGCCGGTGTCGCGGCAGCTGACCGGAAGAGAGATGAGTTCCGGAGTCCGCTCCAGATGACCGATGGCAACACCAAAGTCCCTGCGCCACACATCGACGATGGGGGTGCCCCCGCCGTAATCGGAAGCCGACATTCCCATGAAGTTCTGCTGATCGAAGCCGGGCCGCACGGGCTGCACCCAGTCGCGACGGTCCGAATGCGTGCTACCGCAGTAACTCCAGAAATACGGCTCACCGGCGATGGCACGTCCTTGCCGCGCACGCTCCGGCGACAGGTGCAGCTTGGCGTTCGTCCAACTGCGGAGCGCCACGGCCTTCGGCGCAAGATTGCGATACGACACGCGGTAAATTGCAAATCCCGGGTAGCGCTCGAACAATTCCACTTCGAGACTCTTCTCGATCTGCGACTCCGCCACGCCGACCATTCGCAGTCGGGTGCCAGGACCGAAGGGTCCATCGATGTGCTGCTTCGATTGGTCGCGCAATGCAAACTGATCGAGGCGCGAGCCATTCGCGAGCATCAGGCTGTCGGACGCGGCCCACCGGGTCAGTGCGACCTTGTGGCCGTCGCCCGCGCGAGGATGCGAGAGTCTCGACCGCATCTGCGAGTCGAACTCGATCAGAATGCGCTGGTCGCCCAGAATCGCCGCAGCGGCATCAGCGGTTGAGCGGGCCACAAGCGCGCGCGCCGGAGGAATCAGCGAGATGTTGCTGCAGGCAACGCTTGCGCCCGCGGCAAATTGCAGGAATCGACGTCTGCTGGTGCGAATTTTCTTCACGCGCGGCCTCGGGTGACCCTCAATTATCGACTGTATCGAATCGTTTTCGGCGCTCGGGGACACGGCAACGCGCATCTGCACAGAAACAACGCCCCACCTTTCTCCTCCATGGCCTGCTCAACCTCTTTCCCGGTTCAGCTTGACAGATCTGAAGATATTCGAAATATTAATGGAAATAAAACGAAAGAAATATAGGGGTCTCTGTCTTTCGTTTTACTTCATATAACATAAATGGGGACGGCCATGCACCTGAACCGACGGCGAATGAATGGGAGCATTTTACTCCTCGGCTTCATCGGCCCGGGCCTGGCAGGGGAGGTGCCGGAGCCACAAACGACCCCGGAGCCCTCTACCACCCCCGTGGAGTCCCCGCCCGAAACCGTCGTGGTCACCGGTTTGCGCGAGAGTCTTGGAAAATCACTCGAGCTCAAGCAGACCGCCGACATTGTTCTCGATTCGATTAACGCGCTGGAGCTCGGCCGCTTTCCGGATGACGACGTCGCGGACTCTCTGCGTCACATCACCGGCGTTTCCATCTCGCGCACCACCGGTGGCGAGGGACTGTATGTCGGAGTACGCGGCCTCGGTTCGCAGTACAACGTCGTGACGCTCAACAATCGAATTCTGGCGACCGACGACGACGGGCGCGCACTCGCATTCGACGTGCTGCCCGCTGACGTCATCTCGGGAGCCGATGTTTTCAAATCCTCGCAGGCATCGGCGCTCGAGGGCAGCATCGGCGGCACCGTGAACATGCGCTCGGCACGGCCATTTGATAACCCCGGCCTGCATACGGCGGCGCGTGTCGAAGGAAATTACAATGACATGTCCGAGTTCAAGGGCGAAAAGGCTTCGGTGTTCGTGAGTAATACCAACTCGGACGGGACACTGGGATTCCTTCTCGGCGGGGTCGTCTCGGATACCAAAACCCGTACCGATGCGCTCAACTACAACACCTATGATAGCTCTAATCCGGGCGTATGGCCGCTCTCCGGACCCAACAGTCAGCCCGTGGTCGCTGAATGTTGCATATCATTTGGCTCGATCATCGACGAGAAAAAGCGCGAGGCGCTGTCCGGGACGCTCGAATGGCGGCCGAACGACACGCTGCATATCGTGCTCGACGGGCTCTACACTCATCTGAACGATCCGCAGGTCGCCTACAACCAGGCGTATTATCCGGATTTCAACTTTGACGCCAACGGCAATCCCGAGTGGTCGAACGTCGTCGTCAAGAATGGCTTCATCACCTCATTTACTGCGAACACTTTTACGCCCGAAATCGTCAACCAGACGATCGATCGCCGCGTAACGACTTCTCTCATCGGCTTGAATGCGACTTGGCAGACGACTTCCCACTTCTCGGTCGACGTCGATGTCTATCAGTCGAAGGCCAACAGGCCCGAAGGCGGCAACGATGCCTTCGTGACCTCCGGTCTGGAATCCAAAACACCTTACAATCAGGACACGATCAACTGGACCAATAACCCCGGCGGGTTACCCAGCATTGCGGTTACATTGCCCAACGGCCAGAGTTACGCGTCAGCGCTGGCTGCGGGTCAATTGAACAACAATTACTGGACCGCTCACTACACCGGTCTCAACGGGTATTCCATCGAAGACAAGGTCACCGGCGCAAACCTCGATGGCACCTTGAAACTCGACGATACGAGCCTTCTCAGCCAGTTGCGCTTCGGAGTGGCTGAGACATTGCGCCGCAAGTCGCGCGCCGATTTTGACAACGACTGGACCGGCGGCTCGAGCCAGTACGACTTTTATACCACCCCCATCGGCGCCAACCCGATCACCTATGGCTCGCTGGGTGCCAACGTGATCTCCACGACCACATTTCCCAATTACATGCAGGGCGCCGGCGGAAATTTTCCAACGACCGTGGCGGTTTTCAATATTCAAAATCTTCTCGCCGCACTGCAAAGGCTGAATGGCCAGCCGAACCTGTACGTCGCCGGGGCGCCGAACTACAATTTCAACGCCACGCTGCCGCAATTCAACGCGGTGAATTCCTACGGAGTGCGCGAAAACTCGTCAGCCGCTTACTTCGAGGCGGATTTCGCCGGTCAGAACTGGGCGGGCAACGCCGGCGTGCGTCTCGTCCATACCAGTACCACGGCGAGCACCGCGGTCAACGAAATCGAATCCGTAACGATTGCGAACACGGCCAATCCCACCGATCCTGCGTTCGTTGACTACAGCAATCCCACGCCCACCACCTCGACGGGCTCCTATACGCTGCCGTTGCCGTCATTGAATTTCGTTTACCGCTTCAAGCCCGACCTGCAGATGCGATTCGGCGCGTCAGAAACAATGACGCGGCCGGAGCTCGACCAGCTCGCGCCAACCCGCACCGATAACTCGCTCAATCGCGTCTACCAGATCACCTATTCGGGCAATGCAGATCTGAAGCCGATTCGCGCCTATTCGGCCGACCTTTCCGTCGAGTGGTATTACCAACCGAAGTCCGCCCTCACGCTGGCGTTCTTCACCAAGGACATCAGGGACTTCATTACCACGGGAACTCAAAACGATGTCGATCTGGGTGTGAAGGGATTCTTCAACGGCAGCACCACGCCGGTTCCAGTCCTTTACACGATATTTCAACCGATCAACGGCGATAAGGGCTACGTCAGCGGCCTGGAGTTCGGCTTCCAGCACCTGCTTCCGAGCGGCTTCGGTGTGCATGGTCAGTACACGCGCACCTGGAGCAAAGCCTACGTAGCCGGACAGTATGTCGGTCAGCTCGAGGGCGTCTCAGCGAACAGCGCGTCCCTTGGCGTGCTCTATGAAAAGGGTCCCATCAGCGCGAACGTCAACTGGGATTACGACGGTCCGTCAATCGCGCAGACTTTCACTGAGATTGAAGGCCTGTCGGCGTACCAGACGAGCTTCTCCTGGGTCACCGCGCAGCTTTCCTACGAGATACCGCGGGGCTTCAAGATCTACCTCGAGGGCAAGAACCTCGCCAACGCGATCGCGCGATCCTACCTCGCGAACCGCGCCGATGCCGTCTGGAGCGCCGGCAACACGGGCACAAGCAGCAGTGTCGGGCAGGGTTACACGGCCTATGGTCGCACTTACACCTTGGGCATCAGCTACCGCTTCTGACGGATGAGCGAGCGAGCCGCCGTGAAATGCTTTGACCTCAGCGCTTGCATTGGCGTGACTTCGTGATCTCGAGGAGCTGGCTACGCTACGCGCTGCTGACGACGCTCATGTGGGGAGTGTGGGGCGCCTTCACCTCGCTGCCGAGCGAGCATGGCTTTCCCGACACTCTCACGTATGTCGTCTGGGCGCTCACCATGATCGCGCCCGCGATCTGGGCGCTGCGGCGCGCCGACCGTGGCCTGCAGCGGGATGCGCGCTCCGTCATGCTCGGGCTCGCGATTGGTTTGCTCGGGGCCGGCGGCCAGATGCTGTTGTTTCGCGCGGTGACCATTGGTCCCACCTACCTCATTTTCCCCATCGTCTCGCTCTCTCCGGTAATCACCATCCTCTTGTCGATGGTGCTGCTGCGCGAGCGGACGGGGATGCTGGGAGTCGCCGGCATCATTCTGGCCGTCATCTCTCTGCCGCTCTTCGACTATTCGCCGGGCGCGGCGACCCATTACTATGGCGGCTGGTTCGTTTTGGCGCTCGCCGTCATGCTTGCGTGGGGCCTGCAGGCCTATTTCATAAAACTCGCCAATGCGAGCATGAGCGCCGAGGGTATTTTCGTATACATGATGCTCACCGGGCTCGTATTCATTCCGATAGCCTTCGCGCTGACGGATTTCTCCAAGCCCATTAATTTCGGGCTGTCCGGACCGTGGCTCGCCGCGGCGGTACAGGTCCTCAACGCCACCGGTGCGCTTCTGCTTGTCTACGCGTTTCGTTATGGAAAAGCGATCGTGGTGTCGCCGCTCGTTAATGCGGGTGCGCCGCTCTTGACTACACTCATCTCATTGTCGATCGTCGGAACGCTCCCCGGGCCCTACAAACTGGCGGGCGTTGGCCTCGCTCTGGCCGGTGCACTGCTCCTGTCACTGCAGCCGGATGATACCGGTGTCGCCTGACCCCTCATGAAAGCACTGTTGGAAGTTATCCGGGCTCAAAAGGCGGGAAGCGGGTTGGGAATCTGCTCAGTCTGCTCCTCGCATCCGCTAGTCATCGAAGCCGCTCTGCGTGAGGCCGCGCGCGCTGGCGAGTACGCCCTCATCGAGGCGACCTCCAATCAGGTCAATCAGTTCGGCGGCTACACAGGCATGAAGCCGGCCGAATTCAAGACGTACGTTACGAGAATTGCCACGCGCGCGGCGCTGCCGATGGAACGCGTGCTGCTCGGCGGCGATCATCTGGGACCGAACTGCTGGCGCGACGCGCCTGCTGCCGTGGCGTTGCAGCGTTCCGAGCAACTCGTCTCGGACTACGTGACGGCTGGATTTCGCAAGATCCACCTCGACTGCTCGATGAGCTGCGCCGATGACCCGGCTGTCCTGACCGACGCTGTCATTGCCGCGCGCGCCGCGCGCTTGTGTCAGGCCAGTGAAAGAGCCTGGCGCGCCAACGGCGGGGAAGCTCCGGTCTATGTGATCGGCACCGAAGTGCCGACACCGGGGGGCGCGGCCGAGGCCCTCGAGGCGCTGGCGGTCACAACGCCCTCCGCCGTTACCGACACCCTCGAGGTCCATCGCAGCGCTTTTCTCGAGGGCGGACTCCATGACGCATGGCCGCGCGTTGCAGCCCTCGTGGTGCAGCCCGGTGTCGAGTTTGATCATCACAAGGTGATCGACTACGACCCCGCGAAGGCAGGCGAGCTCTCAAAGCGCATCGAACGTGAGGCCCGCCTCGTCTATGAAGCGCACTCCACCGACTATCAGACAGCCGCGGCCTTGGCGGCGCTGGTGCGCGATCACTTCGCCGTGCTAAAGGTGGGTCCCGCCGCCACGTTCGCGCTGCGCGAGATACTTTGGGCTCTCGTTGAGATCGAAAGTGAGCTCGATGGCGCGCCACGCGAGTCTTTGAAGGGTGCGGTTCTCTCAGCCATGCAGCGCGACCCGCGCCACTGGCAGGCCTACTACACCGACCCGAGCTCACGGAAATTCGACCTCCAGTACAGTCGGAGTGATCGCATCCGATATTACTGGAATGTCCACGAGGTTCGCACAGCGTGCGACGCGCTGGTGGCGAACCTTAGCGCTCGCCGCATCCCCCTGACCCTTCTCAGTCAATACCTGCCCAGTCAATATGCCGCGATTCGGGAGGGCTCGCTCATGAACGACCCGCGCGCGCTATTGCTCGATGGCGTCGCCCAAGTCCTGCGGGACTATGCCCGGGCCTGCCATCCGGCGGTGGGTGCAAAAATCTCCGGAAGAGCGGGCTAGAACATGAATGCCTTTGGTTTGAATGCCGTGCAGATCGAGCGCGCAGGTGCGCACTGGACCGTCCGCGAGATCCTGCAACAGCCGCGGATCTGGGCGGAGATTCAGACTGCGATTGCGGGCCAAGCGGTACGCCTTTGCAGTTTCCTGGATCCGCTGTTGAAGCTCCAGGAACTTCGCATTGTGCTGACGGGTGCGGGAACCTCCGCCCACATCGGCGAATGTCTTGCGCCTGCGCTTGCGAAGACGCTCGCCCGCCGGGTCGATGCCATCCCCACCACCGACCTCGTAGCAAGCCCGCAGAGCTATCTGTCCCAGAACACACCGACGCTCCTCGTGTCATTCGGACGTTCGGGCAGCAGTCCCGAAAGCGTTGCGGCCCTGGAAGTTGCCAATTCATGCCTGCGCCACTGCTCTCACCTCATCTTCACCTGCGATGCTGAGGGCGCTTTGTATCAGCGCGCGAGCGGAGCCCCTGACACGTACGTCATCCTGCTTCCGGAAGCCAGCAACGACCGTGGCTTCGCGATGACGTCGAGCTTTACCGGAATGTTGCTGGCAGCCGCTTTGGCACTTCGCGCCGTGCCGGCCGAGGATGCGCGAATGAGCGCGCTCTCGAGTCTGGCAGGCCAGCTCCTCGTGCATAGCATGCCTCTGCTACGAAGCCTCATGAGCCAGAAATTTACCCGTGTGGTTTACCTCGGCAGTAAGGAATTCAAGGGTCTCGCGCGGGAGGCTGCGCTCAAGATGCTTGAGCTCACCGATGGCAAGGTGGTGGCTGTTGCGGATTCTCCGCTTGGTTTCCGCCACGGGCCCAAAACCATCCTGAATGGCGACACGCTGGTTGTAGTATTCGCATGCAACGACGACTACACGCGCAAATTCGATCTGGATCTCATCGACGAGCTGCGTCGCGATGCGGTGGCGGGGCGAGTGGTCGCACTCTCAGTGCGGCCCGATTCTCCGCAACATGCGGACAATCTGCTGCTGGGAACGGCGCGAGAATCGAAAGATGTGCCCGACCTCGAACTCTGTCTACCCTATGTCCTGTTTGCGCAGACCCTGGCATTGCTTCGCTCGCTCTCGCTGGGAATCCGTCCCGACAACCCCAATGCGGCGGGCACCGTGAGTCGCGTCGTCAAAGGAGTATTCATCCATCCCTGGCGCGGCCGCGCGTGAGAACCTACTTGGGAATGGATGGCGGCGGCAGCAAGACAGCCTTCCTGCTGATCGATGAGTCGGGGCGTGTGCTCGCTGCACACGCCGAAGGTCCAGCCTACTATCTCGAAATCGGATGGGACGCCATGCGGGCAATGCTCGCTCGGGGCATCGCGGCCACGTTGAATCAGGCCGCGCTGCCGGCTTCGCGCCTGGATTTCGCCTTTCTCGGTCTGCCGGCATACGGAGAAGACAGCCGGCTGCTGGGCGATTTAGACGCCGCCGCATCGCCACCGCTGCAGCCCGGGCGGTACCGCTGCGGCAATGACGCGGTGTGCGGATGGGCAGGCGCACTCGCCTGCCAGGACGGCATCAATGTGGTCGCCGGCACCGGCTCCATTGCCTATGGTGAGTTCAATGGCCGGGCGGCGCGTGCCGGGGGTTGGGGAGAATTGTACGGCGACGAGGGGTCGGCGTATTGGGTTGCGCGAGAGGGACTGAATCTTTTCTCGCGCATGAGTGACGGCCGCATCAAGCGGGGCGCTCTGTACGACTTGCTGCAGCGCCACTTTGCCTTGCAATCTGACCTGGATCTGTGCGCGGCCATCTACGATAAAAACCAAAATCAACGAAGCCAACTAGCCGCTTTGTCGACGCTCATTGCCCAGGCGGCAACGGCCGGAGATGTGCAGGCATCGGCCCTGTTCGCAAAGGCAGCTGACGAACTGGTGCAACTTGTCGACGCCGTGCACCGCCGACTGGAGATTCCGGAGCATGCGGCGGTCACTGTTTCGTTTTCGGGAGGCGTGTTTCAGCAGCGGGAGCTCCTGCTGGCACCCTTCCAGTCAAAGCTTGCGATGGACCGCGGACGATATCGCGTGGCGGCACCGCGTTTACCTCCGGCAGCCGGGGCGGCGCTCTACGCGGCCAAGCTGAGCGGCGTGCCACTCAGCGCGCCGGCCATCAGCACGATTGAAGCAAAACTGCGCGCGGCAACCACGATGTAACCGGGCTTGCCGGCGCAGTTCCGTTAATGGATCTCGCACAGCCTCTTCGCGCGCCGAGCGGTGCTGATCTGGTCGATCTGTGCGTCGCGCACGTGTTGCGCATGCCAAGTTGCGCGCCGTCCCGAACGACCGTTACATTTCCGGCGTGACACACTTAACGCCTCGGCTCTCGGCCCAGGAGGTGCGCGCAACGCTGCCGCCATTAATCTCGGCGCTCGCAGAGGTCGACGCGATTACCCTGGGTCATCAGCGCAGGGTCAGGACTCGCTACAAGGCGGATGGCAGCGAAGTGACGCTCGCCGACAGGGCTGCCGAACGCCTGCTACGTCGGCACCTGCGCGCGGCGTGGCCGCGCGATGCCGTGCTTGGCGAGGAATACGGTGGCGAACTTGCGCGGGTCGGCCGTTGCTGGCTTCTCGACCCGATCGACGGCACGGCGTCGTACGTTCTCGGCCTGCCGATATTCGGAACGCTCGTGTCGCTGCTCATTGACGGCGAGCCGGTCTTCGGTTGCATCCATCTGCCGGCGTTCAAAGAAACCACCTACGCAGCTCGGGGCCTCGGTTGCTGGCTTACGCGTGACGGCGCACGAGCGCGGCGGGTTCACGTCGCCGCGCCCCGCTCCCTGTCCGCCGCGCAGGTCGCACTCACCGGCATCAAAGACAGCGACCTTGCGCGCCGCCGAGGTCCGTGGCGCCTCACGGAGCTCGCGCGCACGGCGGGCCGCCTGCGGCTGCTTACCGACTGTATACCGTACGCATTGTTATGCCGTGGGGCACTCGATGCCGCCGTCGGCACCCTACTGAAACCCTGGGACATCGGAGCCCTCGTGCCCTGCGTCCTCGAAGCCGGCGGTTCGATCAGCGACCTCAGCGGTGAGACCGCACGGATCGTTGAGCGCAGCTCGCTTGTCGCGACGAGTTCCGCGCACTTGCGCCGCGCGATCTGTGCCGGCGTTGGCAGCCGCACCATAACGTGACGACGACTCCGGCCCGCAACCGCATTTGACCACAGCGATTCCGACTGATCGTTAGATGGCAGAGCACGTACGGCAGCTGCAATACCGAACCCGCATATGAAGGCTCTCGGCTGACGGCAGCGACCGGCGTCGATTTTGATGCGCCGGCGATTTGTATATACAATTCGTATATGCGATTCGTCTGGGATGAAACGAAGCGACTAGCGACTAGCGAATTTGAGAGACCACGAGATTGATTTTGTAGATGCAGAGCAAGTATTTACCGGACTGACTTCGACGTTCGAAGCAAGCCCAGTTCGATGCAGTGGCAAAGAAACTGAATACCCGCCCTCGAGAAACACTTAACTGGAAAACACCAGCGTATATTCTCGGCTCAAGTGTTTCGATGACCCATTGAGGCCAAGTTACCTATGTGCTCGGAATAATCTGTAACCTGTGCACCGGAAAGCACAAAAAGCCTAGACACGCCGAGTCAACTTCAACTGTGGAATATTCGGTGAGCTGTGGAATGAATATTCCACAGGCTGGCGAAGACAGAGCTCGTAACTACTTGCTCTTAAATGCAAAACTGGTCGACGGCTCTACCGAAGCGCGGACAGACGGTCCGAGACGCTTCTGTTAGCCAAGCTCAACTGGATGTCGTGGCCAGGAAATTACATACTCGACCGCGGGAGACGCTGCAGTGGAAAACCCCAGCGTATATTCTAGACACAAGTGTTTCGACGACCCATTAAGGCCAATTAACGCTTCATTCCGAGATAGGCCAACGCGCTACCGCTGCGAGCCTTAGTTCATGCGGCGACCGACGGTTCCGGGCGCAGCTCACCCGAAAGCTCGATGACAATATCCGCAGGAAGACCGGCACGCCTGGCGGCCTCCCTGATGGCATCTCCGCTTTCGGCTTCATAGAGACAGTATGTTTTTCTTTTGTCCGCGGACAAAAATGAGTGCAACCATTTGACACCGACAATGGCGTTTACATCGCCGATGGCCTTGAGATCCGCTGCGGAAGGGTTCAGCGCCGCGGCGAAATTTCTCTCTATCATGAATACTGCCATGATCAACTCCAGCTGGGTTAGGTAGAAGCGGGATCTAATTGCGCGCCTTGAAGTCCGTGCCGAACGGCGTAAGCCGTAGCTTCGGTACGATTAGCGCTTTGTGTCTTGTTCAGTATGTTGCGGACGTGCGTAGCCACAGTATTGAGACTGATCGCCAGAGCCAGTGAGACCTCTTTGTTCGTTCGCCCGCAAGCGAGCAGATGCAGAACCTCGACTTCGCGCGCCGTGAGGTCATCAGGAAACGTCACGCTACCTTCCTGCGCGTGCAACAGCGCATCGATATCGACAACCAAGCGCGTCATTTCAAGTCGACGCGCGAGCTGCTCGGCCTCACGCAGCCGCTGAAGACCCAGTCGCCGCTCTGTATCAGCCTGCTGTGCAACCAGGAAGGCCCCGTATCGGTATTGCGTCCGAGCTAGCCAGGGCCACGCGCGCATGGCGCGATTCAGCGCTAGAGCGTGATCAAAATGCTCACGGACAAGATCCGTCCGGCTCGCGGTGGACGCGAGCATTGCAAGGTAGAGGTCGGTGGCGCCGAAGCACACGGCTGTGGGGTGATTAACTGTTTGCCGGCTATAGGGGCGCAAGAGCTGATAAAGCGGCTCAGCTGCGGTAGCATGACCCAATACGCAGCAGGTCTCCGCGCAAAACACAAGGTGCGTCAGGTACATATCGTCCCGGCTTATGGCACGACAGTCCTGCTCGACCAGCCGATCGAAAATGGCCCGCGCCTCCGGGAGCAAGCCTATTTCTGCGCAGATGAGCATCAGACCCGGCTCCCACATGCGCTTGGTCGCGCTCGCAGCCATCTCTTTGATCTGTGGTGCTACGGCGTGCAGACGACCCAAATCGCGGTTGAGTGCAAACATCTGTGCGCCGTAGACCCCGTCCGCATCGTCGCGACGAGTCTTCGTACCGATCTCCAGTAACGCCTCGATCCGTTGTTCCAGATCGGGCCAGTCGCCGCGCAACAGCGCCAAGGTCACGCGATGGGCGGCCGTCTGGTATTGGTGCAGCCCGATGCGGGCGGCGCTGAGACTGCCGTAGTGCTCGAGCAGCACCTCGAGCTCCTCGAGCTGCCCGGACTCGAAGTAGTTCAGGGCCTGCCAATGATAGGCTTCCGCAAGAAGGTCGGCGCTGCCTGTGGACCGGGCAGCTGCAATATGTTCCTGTCCGACGAGGACCCGGCGTGGCAAGCTCTCAGGATTACCGCGCAGCGCCATCACTGCGAGTTGGTAGCAGGCGCAGCGCGCAGTGGCGTCACAAACTCGACCTGCTATGTCGAGGGCTTGGTCAACCAAAACTTGAATCCGCGACTGATCCGCCAACGTCCTCTGAGCGAACGCGAGCGTTGCCAATGCCTTCGCGCGCGGGCCCGAATCGACCTCGGGTAACAGGGCCAATGCGCGCTCGAGCAACGGAACGAGGTGCTGTTGCTCAAGATGCCGTGAAGACATTGCAAGCAGCATCAAGACGTCGACGAGCAGCTCGGCGCTACCCAATACGCGAGTTTGATTTACGGCTTCAAGCAGTACTTCAATGGACTGCTGAATTTGCCCCAGCTGCCTCAACGCCGAGCCCTTCAGAATGTAGGCTTGAGCCAGTCGCTCATCGTGCGTCAAACCGCCGCTTTCGAGTGTCTCAATAGCACGGTCATAGTGCAGGAGCGCATCTTCATATGCGTACATCCGAACCGCACTGTCTGCAGCCCGCAGCGCATAAGCAACAGCTTTGTCGATGTTGCCCAGGGCCGCAGCTGCATAGTAGTGGTGTGCAATCCGGGTGAGCGCGGGTTCCGGGTGCGCACAATGAATGCTTACGAGCGCATCGCCGGCGCGGCTGTGCAAGCGCATGCGATCGACTGTGGGTAAATCCTCATAGATCGTTTCGCGGATCAATGCATGGGTAAATTCGTAGTTGCCCAAGGCGTCGACGTTTGAGTGAACGATACCCGCGAGTACGGCAGGTTCCAGGCCGGTCAGTACCAGTTGAAGATCTTCGCCCATGGTGGCGGCGATCTCACGCACTGTGAATCGACGGCCATGGACAGCCCCAACGCAGAGGATTTCATTGCAGCGGTCAGACAGCCGGATCAAGCGTCGACCGATCGTCTCGTGTACGCCCGCGGGAATCCTTGCGGGCACCGCTGCAATCGGGGCTCCGGGACTCTCATCGATGAGAACCTTGATCAACTCGATGGCAAACAATGGATTCCCATCGGTCTGTTGATAGACCATTTTCAGGGCAGGCGCAGACAGGCAGGTGGCACACAACTGCTGGGCGACCTCGCCGATGGCAGTTTGAGAAAGCCTCGCAAGATGCACGCGCTCAACATCAGCATTGCGCCTCAGCGCGCCGAGTGTGCTCAGCAACGCGGACTTTCTTGTGGCGTCGGCGTCCCGATATGTGCCGACGATGAGCAGTCGACTACGCAATGACTCTTCGCTCAGGAACTCCAGGAGTGATAAGGAAGGCGCGTCGGCCCAGTGCAAGTTGTCCACCACGAGAGTGATAGGCACCTGCTGCGAGGCTTGGCGAAAGAACTGTCGGATGGCGTCAAAGGTGCGAAATCGCGCTGGCCCGGAATCGACGAGCGCGCTGGGCGTTTCGTGGCTGCGCTGCGATGAGCCGAGGAGTTCGGGCACGAGGGCGCCGATATCCTTTGCTGCCGCGCCCATGTTCAGACGCACCTCGTCGAGTGACGAGGCGTCGATATAGGCCCGCAGAATTTGAACCCACGGCCAGTAAGGCGGTGCCCCCGCGTCCTCATTGCAGCGCCCCCAAAGGACAAGAGCTCCTTGATCCTCCGCGATGTCCGCGAGCGCCTCTGCGCAACGTGTCTTGCCGATTCCGGGCTCACCGGATATCAATACCAGCTGCCGTCGACCTGTCAGCATGCGATCGAACGCTGCCCGAAATACTTCAAGTTCGCGTGCCCGGCCGACAATGGGTGGGCGCTCCACACTCGGCTGCCCTGCAGGTTTAGACCACGAAGGTCTGCCGGCTATCGGGACTGCCTCGGCGGCCATTGCGGAGCCGCTGTTGGCGAAGGCCCCATTGGATGGCAATTCGGCGCTGGGTTGCCGAGCCGATGCTGCGGCGTGCCCGTCCGGCAATAGCAGCTGCGATACGCGTTCGACGAAATTAGCTGACGTTTCACCTCCGGGCAGCCGCATCCACTGGACTTCGCGAAACTTATCGGGAACCCTGGCGTCGGAGTCGCGGATGGCGTCGATGACGACCGGCACCAGGAACGGCTTGTCGGCGGCCATCAAATATGAGCGGTCGACCGCGAGCTTCCACTCAAGCCGAAAGTAACCCTCAGCGCGCGAACGCGTATGCGCCGAGATGATCGGGATGAATAGGGCGCAGGCTTTGATCTGCTGCTTGATCGCCGCGTCCCAGGCTTCGCCGCCCCGAAGCTCACTCTGATCGAACCAGACCTCGATCCCGGCGGCGCGCAGAGTCGCGCAGATCCGCTGCGCGGCGTCCACGTTTTCCGTGGCGTAGCTGAGAAAGACGGCTCGCTGGCTGCCCTGAGCGGATGGGGCGCCATCAAGCCCCGGTTCGTTGACCAAGGCGTTGTGTCCGGGACTCTGATTCCAGAGTTGCGAGAATGGCCTATGGGCCATGGCAGCGCAAATTGGGCCTCTGCAGAACGCGTGGGTACCCATGGATCGCACCCTCGCTATTCGATCTTTTCCGCCAGAATCCCAGGCTTCCAGAGGTCTTGCCGCTCGAATCCAGGTGAAAGTACCGGACATCCTGGCGTCATTTTCTTAATATTATCAATAACCTGCATTTCTTCGAATCGGAGTTGAAAATGCACGCTCGCTGCCGCTTTTCGCTGGCGCGCTGTTGTAGACGCTTCATCACATTGTCGATCTGAATCTTGTGTCGCGCCTGCGCGATGCCGCGACCGTCGGCCAAAATTTCTGCTGCAGATGGAGACCCATTCATGCGGGTCGTCTATGGCCGCTAACTAAAGGCCAGACCGCGTGCGCGCAACTTCGCAGCGCGTAGGCGGTCCGAGACGCTTTTAAAACCATGGTCTGAAGGATTACGCCGATGCGGACCGAAAAGCGAAAGCACCTCGAAGCAAGAGGCTGGAAGGTCGGAAGCGTTAAGGAGTTCCTGGATCTGTCCGATCAGGAGTCTGCATACATTGAACTGCGGCTCAAATTGGCACGCGAATTGAATGCAAGACGTCACGCTCGTGCTCTATCGCAGAGTCAATTGGCCAAAGCAGTCCAGTCCACCCAGTCGCGTGTGGCGAAAATGGAGGCCAGCGACCGACGGTCTCGCTCGATCTGCTACTGCGATCGCTTCTTGCGCTCGAAGCTTCGAATCGCGGGACCAACTCGCCCACGTGAGCGGTGAGTCGCCGATCATGTCCTTCGCATCGACCTTCGCCCCCCATCGAGAAGAAGCTGAATCGTCTCTTCAGTGGCGAAGGCAGCGGCACGATGCAGCGGAGTTTCCGCCCGGGTACGACAGTCACGCATGAAAGCGCCGGTTTCTACCGATGGTTTGGTTGTGCGGTTCGGATCTGCGCCCTTTGCTAGCAAAACCTTTACAACAAGATTCTGGGCGGGTCGAGTGGAACACAACGCAGCATGCAAGGGCGTTTCTCCGGTCTCTGGGAGAGCCAGGTTAACGTCCGCGCCGTTCTCGATGAGGAACTGGCAGAGCCGCCAGTGTCCGTGGAGTGCTGCCGCGCTGAGGCCACAATTGTCTCCCAACGATTGCAGTGATTCGCCTTTGGCGAGTAAAAACTTTATGGCACTCACCATCGCCATAGTATGCACACCACTCGATCAGAAATGCGTCATTGGGATCATTCGATTTTGCGGAATGCCCTTCGCCGACGTAATCAAACACGAGGTCGGTGCGTCCACGTGCGATTCGATCAATCACGTCAATTCTCCAGGAAAGTCGCCGGTCGGTGAGCGGTTTAACTGAAGATGAAGCCTTGTATCAGTGCGGCATCTTCACCGCTAGCGTCATCTTGCGGGTCTGATGTTCTGGTTCACGCGGAAGAAGTTTGTGGGGTCGTAGCGCTTCTTGATTCTGGCGAGACGGTCGTAGTTCTTACCGTAGGTCGCGCGAACTCTGTCCTCACCCTCGTCCATCATGAAGTTTACGTAGGCGCCTCCCGCGGAATACGGATGCAGCGCGGCCCAGTAGTCTCTTGCCCAGTTGGAGATCTTTTCTTTATTCGCGGGATTCGGGTCGACGCCGACAATGACTTCGGCCCACTCGGCATCGCGATACAGCCACGGCGTAGCGCTCTTCTTGATGGTGCTAGCTTTGCCGTTGATGGGGTAGAGGTGCGCTGTCGATTGCATGCTCGGCAGCAACGCGCCGTGCTTCACGCGCAACGCAATCGATTCATCGCCGAGTTCGCGTACAAAATCGGCCTTCCAGTACCATTGCTGGCCTGGCGGATAGAGCGCATCAAACATGCTCTGCAGCGCCGGATGCGGAATCGGACCGACGAAATCGAGCGCCGGCGTCTTGAAATTCCGGATCGGCTTAAACACCTGCTCCGCTTGCTTGAGTGGCCCGGTATAGCACCATACGACGCCGCACATTTTCTTGTTGTGCAGGTGCTCGGGAAAGGGTGGCGCGGGCGGCACGGTAAGGAAAGCAAAAAATCCGTTGAGGGCATTAGGCGCTTTAGTAATGACGTCTCGATACCAGCGCAGGATTTCCGTTGCGTCCTTCATCGGCCAAAGCATCGGTCCGGCATAGTTCGTGTGAATGGGGTGCGCCTTAAAGAGATACGAAGTGACAACACCAAAATTGCCGCCGCCGCCGCGCACAGCCCAGAAGAGGTCCGCGTAATCTTTGTTATTCGCGGTGACGAAGCGGCCGTCCGCCAGCACCATGTCAACAGCCAAAAGATTGTCGATGGTGAGGCCACATTGCCGCGTTAAGTGACCGAGGCCGCCGCCGAGCGTAAGGCCGCCTACGCCCGTCGTCGAGATGATACCCGATGGAACCGCAAGACCAAATGCGTGCGTCGCATGGTCCACATCGCCCCATAGCGTGCCCCCGCCGGTTAGCACCGTGCGCTTCTTCTGGTCTACCCGTACGTATTTTATCGGCGAGAGATCGATGACGAGCCCGTCATCGCAAACGCCCAAGCCGCCCGCATTGTGGCCACCGCCGCGAACTGATACGAGGAGTTCTTGTTCGCGACCAAAATTCACCGCAGCGATGACGTCCGCCACATCGGCGCAGCGGATGATGAGGCGGGGCTTACGATCGATCATCGCGTTGTAGACTTTTCGAGACCCATCGTAACTCGCATCTCGCGGTTCGATGAGTTCTCCGCGCAAGCTTGCTTTGAAAGTAGAAATTGCTGTTTCGGTTAGCATGAGATTCCCCCTAGCAAGACTGCTTTATCAATTTCTTCAAGAAATCTAGCCTATCTGCCCACCTCTGCAGCCATCGTACCCAGCCGCAGCCGCACGTGCGCAAACTGTTGAATACTCCGCCTTGGTCGGATAAGCGTATGTTTTTCTACTCCCTAAGCGCCCGTTGCTTCGGTAGCGCACGGTATCGCCATCTCTCACTCTCACGTGTTGGTTCAGGTTATCCGACAGCGCTTGGTCCTGGTAGCCCATACTACGAGTTGATGAAGAGGACGGCCGGCCGATCGAGGTCATCCGCATCATTTCGGCCCGACGGGCTGATCGGAAAGAAAGGCAACGTTATGAGCAAGAAAGTCGTTAAGCGTACTGTCAATATTGCTAACCCGCCTGCCCTGACTAAGAAACAGAAGGCGGAGCTAGCGGCGTTAGCTGCGTGACCCGGCCGCCGGTAACCGGTATGATCTCGCGCTACAACAAGAAGACCGTCAGCATCGTCACAGACGATGGACACCGCTGGAATGTGGCGCCGCAGTTGCTGCAGCGCGCGGCGCCTCGCGCGCTCGTCAAGCCGGACGCCGGCAATGTGATCGAGATATCACGGAAAAACAAACCTTCCCTATAATGACGGCGAGCTCAGCGGGTCGACGCAACACCATCTATTCTAATCTCAACATGAGAGGTGGTGTTTATGGGTCTAAGAGGGCCGCCTGGACTGCCTAAGGAGCAGCTAGAGATCCTTTGGTCGCAGTGGA
>Ga0210394_10001038_pt1 | contig 48023 bp, 41 predicted proteins | sample IncBWC12MmetaG_FD_160121 | JGI IMG/M metagenome (GOLD analysis project Ga0210394, IMG submission 160121) | Forest soil microbial communities from Barre Woods Harvard Forest LTER site, Petersham, Massachusetts, United States - Inc-BW-C-12-M | ecosystem: Environmental > Terrestrial > Soil >...
GTTCTGGACCGTTCGAGGAGCCAACGCGATCCTGGCTCTCCGCTGCTGCCATCTGAATGGCGATTTTGAAAACTACTGGGAGCAACGCAGGGCGGCTTAACTTCCACTTCTATGTCGCGCACCCGCCGTCCGGCAATCGCGCGCTCTTGGTGCAGCGAAAATCCGAACGCGATTTTCAGGTGTATCATCGCCTGGAAAATCCGCCGTAACGAACGACGCACAGCCACGGAGGAGCGCTATGGAGCGTGACGAATTCCTGCAAAATTTCGATCAGGTGCGTGAAAGGACCATGCGCGTAGTGCGTTGCATTCCGCCGGAGCAATTCGAGTGGACTTGCCGCCCGGGCGCTTTCACACTCGGCGACCTGGCGCGGCACATCGTCGCGACGGAACGATTCGTCTTCGCCGAAGGCGCCCGCGGACGGTCGAGCCAATACAAGGGTTGCGGCCGAGAACTTGCGGATGGCCAAAAGAACATCCTCGCGTTCATGGAGCGCCTGCACACCGAGTCCAGGCAAATATTTCGCGAAATGTCCGACGAACAGTGGAATGCGAAGGGTAAATCCCCCGACGGCCACCCCATCACTGCATGGAAATTGCTGCGCGCCATGCTCGAGCACGAAGTGCATCATCGCGGCCAGATTTACTTGTATCTCGGGATCCTCGGCGTGGCCACTCCGTCGCTGTTCGGGTTAAACGAGCAACAGGTACAGAGCTTTTCCGCTTAGAAAAAGCATACTTGCGGTAACCGTACATGGCAAACCCACGTCGTATATAGAGGGAGCAAAAAAATGCGAACACTTCTGGTCTTCGTGATGCTGGCAGTGAGCGCTTCTTTCGCACAGGCCCAGGACGCAACGGCGCAGGCTGCCCAACAACAAGCCACGCAACAAACGATGCTGAATGCCCAGCAGGCGCAGCAGAACGCGCAGCAAGCCATGCAACAGGCACAGCAGGCCGCGCAAACATTTCAGCAGGCGCAACAGCAGGCGGCGCAGTCGGATCCGGCGCCGGTTTGTTGCAGCGTCGCCGGCAAGCCGAAATTTTCGGTGAAGCCCGGCAGCTACGCTTCCCCCAAGACCGTAAAAATAACGGATTCCACTCGCGGCGCAATCATTTACTACACTACGGACGGCTGGACGCCCACGACTTCATCGAACCGTTACCTGGGCCCGATCACGATCAGTTCCACCACGACTCTACAAGCCATCGCGGTCTATCCCTTCTACGGACCTTACGGGCAGGGTTATGGGAGGAGTTTTGTTGTCTCCGCGCAGTACGACATTACTTCTCCGGCTGCCGCAGCGGGTTCCTTGCCGCCGAATCCGCCGCCTACTACGCAAGGGGTTGCCGCGGCGGCTGCGGATGGGCCACCGACGCTCTCCGAGGGCACGCCCGTGCTGCTCGCCTTCGGTGCCGATGTAAGCTCCAAGACTGCCTCTCTCGGCGACCAGATCCCGCTGACGCTTAGCGATGACTTGAAGGTCGGGAACCTGGTGGTCGCGCCGAAAGGCTCGGCGACTTTCGCTCTGGTTACGCAAGTGGATAAGACTGGCGCAGGGGGCGGACCGGGTGACATCACTTTCCAGGTGGATTCGCTGGAGGTGAACGGAACGGTTATTAGGCTGCGCGGATTTGCAACAAAAGAAGGCGAGGCCAAGCCGCCGAACGCCGCGATCCTGATTCCGGTTGTGGGACCATTCACTGTGTTCAAGCACGGCACAGACGCCGAGATCAAGCCCGGCACGCCGTTCACTGCATTTGTGGACGCGGACACATCGCTCTCGCCGGTCGTATAGCCGCGAACGGCGCGAAATCGCAAATCGGATTGGAGCAGTCAAATATTCCGACACGATATTCGTCAACGCTCGATGATTCTGTGCACTCTTCGAGACTCGCAAATCGTCCCGGAAAATCTTCGCCTCAGATTCGCCCCTGCAGAAATCTGCTAAGATGGGTGCGAACTAAATCGCATTCATGACTTCCAATCTATCCTCGAAAGAGTCTTCTGCGCGTAATTCCGCGTTAAATCCAGAACAGCGCGCCGCAGTGGAACATGGTGACGGGCCTCTGCTGGTGGTGGCGGGCGCGGGCACGGGCAAGACGCGCGTGATCATCGAACGGATTCGCAATCTGCTGGAGACGAATCCGGAGCTGGCCGGCGAGAGCATCTTGGGGCTTACGTTCACCGACAAAGCCGCCGGACAGATGAAGGGTCGCGTGGTGAAAGCCATCGGCGATCGGGCCGAAGGCGTGTGGCTCAGCACGTTCCACAAATTTTGCCTGGAAAAGATTTTGCAGGCGACCAATCCGGATTCGCAGCCGCTCGATGAAATTGACCACAAGATTTTACTGCGGCGGCACATCGGCGAACTCGACCTGAAGCATTTCCGCCGGCTCCAAGACCCCGGCGAATTCATCAGCGACTTCGTGAAATTCTTTTCGCGCTGCCAGGACGAACTGGTGACGCCAGAAGATTACGAACGATTCGTCGCAGGGCTGCGCAAGAGACACGAAGCCGGCAAGATATCGCTGGAATCCGACGCGCTGCAAATCGCGGAGGACGAAGTCGCGCGACAGGAGGAGCTGGCGCGCGTCTATCGCGTGAGCGAGCGCCTGCTGCGCGAACGCAACCTGCTTACTTTCGGCGAGCAGTTGATGCACGCGGTGCAGATGTTGCTCAACGACAAGCCCATGCTCGCGCAGATGCAGGAACAATACCGCTACATTCTGGTGGACGAATTTCAGGACACGAACATCGCGCAACTCGAACTGCTGTGGCTGCTCGCTGGCGAGCGCCGCAACATTGTGGCGGTGGGCGACGACGACCAGGCGATTTATCGCTTCCGTGGCGCGTCGTTCGGCAGCTTCACGATTTTTCTGAAGCGCTTCTGCGGCGTCACCGACGCGAAGCTGGGACCCGCCACGAAGAGATTCCTGGTCTCGCTTTCGCAGAACTACCGCTCGACGCAGCGTATTTTGCGCGTGGCCGGCGAAGTGATCCGGCACAACGAAAAATCACCGCTGCTGCCGCCCAAGGCGCTGACCACGGAAAATCGCGAAGGCGAAAAAATTCGCATCGCGGAATTTGGCTCGCCCGAGGAGGAAGCGCATTGGGTCTCTTCCGAAATCGAGCGGCTGCACGCGGCAGGCGCGGGCTGGCGCAACTTTGCCGTGCTGTACCGCAAGCATACGCACCGGGAAAAGCTGGTGGATGAATTGCGCAGGCGCGAGATTCCGTTTGTGATTCGCAAATTATCAATTCTGTCCAGCACGCTGGTGCGCGATTTGCTCGCTTGGCTGCGGCTGATCGTCGTGCCAGCAGACAATGTAGCCTGCGCGCGCGTGCTGGCCGCGCCGTACTGGCGGCTGGAACCGCGCGACCTGGTGCGCCTGGCGGAGCGCGCAGAGAAAAACCATCGCCGGCCGATGGGCGACGAACTGCAAACCGCGCAGAACGAAGCGCCATTCAACACCCGAGGCCGGCTCGGCGAATTCGTGGGGTTGTTGAATCAGTTGCGCCAAAGCGCGCAGCGTTCCAGCGCAACGGAATTGGTGGACGAATTGATCGCCGGGCTGGCCCTGGCGCCTCTGCCTTCGCACCAGGACCGCTACTACCTCGACCGCTTCGTGACGTTCGTAAAAGAATGGGAACGCAAGAGCGAAGAAAAACAGCTGCGCCATTTCATGGAATACCTCGCGTATTTTTACGAAGCGGGCGGCGACATTTCGCTGGAAGAAGAAATCTCCGACGACGCCGTGCAGTTGATGACCGTGCATTCCGCCAAGGGACTGGAATTCCCGCACGTTTTCATCCTGCGCGTTTCGAAGAACGACTTCCCTTCCGGCGTGCGCAAGGTCGTCTTCGAATTTCCGCCGGAGCTGATGAAAGAAGAACAGCCCAAGTTTGATTTTCAAATTCAGGAAGAGCGGCGGCTTTTCTACGTGGCGTTGACGCGCGCGGAGCGGCAACTGACGCTTTCGACTCTCGTGAACAAGCGCAAGAAACCTTCGCCATTTCTCGATGACTTCCTGGCGAACGCGAAAATCAAAACGCTAGACACACATCAGCTCGTGCCCAAAGTGCAGGTGCCACCTGCCGAGGAAACCGCGGGACCCGAAGCCAGTTCGAGCGACCCGGCGCAATTATTTCCGCCCGGCAGCGAACCATCCAGAGCGTATTCGCGCGTGGCGCTGTGGGCCAAGGCCTTTCATCCGCCGCGCCCCGAGCCGCTGCAATTGAGCGCCTCGGCGATCGATGCCTACGATCGCTGCCCGATGCGCTACATGTTCCAGTACGTGTGGGGCATCCGCGGCGGCGCGCATGCCATGGCAACGTTCGGCAACGTGATGCACCGCGCGATCAAGGAATTCGTCGCGCAATGTGGCAAGCGCAGGAAAGTTCCGTTCGAAGAAGTGCTGGCTATTTACGACCGCGAGTGGTCCGCCGCGGGATTCATTGACGAATATCACGAAGAGGAATATCGCAAAGCGGGGCGCGAACAACTCGAAGCGTTTCATCGCACGTATAGCGGCGCGCCGGCCGAGGTGCTGTATCAGGAAAAAACTTTCGAGCTGCCGCTGGAGCACGATGTGATCGTCACGGGCCGGATGGACCAAGTGAACCGCATCGAAGGGCAGCAGGTCGAAATCATTGACTACAAAACCGGCAGGCCGAAAGACGTGAAAGCCGCGGCGACGGACCTGCAGCTCGGCGTGTACGCGCTGGCTGCGGAAGAAGTGCTGGACCTCGAGCCGCTGCGCCTGGTGTTTTACAACTTGATGAACAACGAAGCCGTGGCGGGAACCCGCGACGCCAAAGCGTTGAAACAAACCAAAGAGAAAATCATGGAAGTGGCGGACCAGATTCGCGCGCGGGAATTTTCCGCCAAGCCGGGATTCGTCTGCGGTTTCTGCGATTACAAGCCGCTGTGCCCCGCGCACGAGCAGTTGATTTCGATCCGGCCATCACAGCGCCCAGCCGGCGCGAAGGAGAAGGCCGATTCCTCGTCGCGTTCAGAATAACCCGCTCACAGAAAACTGGCGCCGCAAAAAAACAGGGCGTCGCGATTTCTCGTGACGCCCCGTTCCTTTTCCCGATTGGGCTTCTCTGCCTGACTAAGCCCGGGATGTTCCGCGCATGAAGTACTGTGGAACTTTCTCCCGGCGATTCAGCGGCGCCGCAAATTTCGCAACGCGCTCGATTCGCTTCGTCAATCTATAAAGGCCGGGGACGTTGAAGTCAAGCAGAAAAACTTTTGTGCCAACGCGATTTATAAATCATTGGAGCGTTAGCGAACATTGATGCTCGTGCGGCAATTGCAGAGTTTGCGCGTCAATGGATAATTGACGGCTCAAATGTACTGCGTCAGCATCGTGGCGCGAGCCGTGACAAACAAAAAATCGCGATCTGCCGCGCCTTCGCGATGGCTGGGCGAGATTTAGTGCAATCCGCTCTGGTAATAGCCCTGGCGCGCGGTCACGTCCAAATCCGGACGGCGCACGCGCACTTCGATGCTGTGATAATCCTTGCTGCGGTCAGTGTCTTGCGGCTGAAACGTGATGGTGTACTGGTTGCGGGCCTGTTCCGTGACGGAAGCGTAGAGGTTTTCCAGCCCGCGATCCTTCCCCGCGTAAAAAGTGTCGCCGCCGGTGGACGTGGCGTATCTCTCCAGCCTGGTGCTTTCTTTCTGCAATAACGCGTGGCCCACGGAAATGGAATAAACGGAGACATCGGACTTGAGCAGGAGTTGCAAAGTCTGGTCCAGGGTGTGCTCGTTGCTGTGGGAATTATTTCCGTCGGAAATCAGGAAAATTATTTTTCGGCGGTCGCGCCCGCGGCTTTTGAGCATCTCCCCCGCCGCGTATACCGCGTCGTCGAGGTCCTTGTCCTGCTTTTGCTGCTGGACGCCCAGGGTCGTCGGCGCTCCGGTTTCCAGGGAACGTCCGTTGGAAGTAGCGCCCGAGGTTAAGGGGCCGCCGACGGGCGAGCCGGGATAGTGCGAATGGAGCTCGAGGCGCTTGAGTTGAGTAAACAACAGGTCATTGTTGAATGAGAATTCCGAGACCGTGTTGGGAAATTGGTCGTACGTGACCACCGCGGCTTCGTCGTTGGGCCCGAAGCCACCGGAGATCGCGGTCAAACTTTTTTGCACCTGGTCGGCGGACTTGATCGAGAGATCGTCATCAATCAGAACGACAGCCGATAGCGGATACGGATCGGAGGTAAAGTAAACAATTTGCTGTTCTACGTTGTCGCAGAACACGCGGAATTCGTCCTTTTGCAAATCTCCGATCAACTGACCGTCCCGGTTCTTCACGGTTACCGGAACGATCACCACGTTCGTGCGAATTTTAATCGCCTGGCGCGTTTCGCTTCCTTGCTTGGAATTCTGCGGCGGCACCGGTGATGGCGGCGCGGGTTGCGACTGGCCGGTCTGCGGCTGCGGCGTTTGCACGGACGGAGCCTGCGCGGGAGGCGTTGGCACCGGCGCTCCGGCCTGCGCGGGCGGGGCCAACTGCCCCGGCTGCACGGGAGGTTTGGATTCCTGCTGCTGCGTCCCGGGGCCGCCCGACTGCTGAGCCGCCGCAAGAACGCCGAAAAGTAATACAATACCCAGCGTCGAAATTATTCGAGTCATCAGAGATTCTCGATTCGGGCGAATGGCGCCAGTTTAAGTACTGTTCTTGTTTCGCGCCGCGCAGCTTCCAGAGCCATCCGCTGGCGCGCTCGGTGCATCGTATCAAACGCAACCGGCTACAGGGAGATTATACAATGCGGCTGACCAGCCTCGCGGCGGGCATTTTAACCTTGGCGTTGACGGGATATGTAGGGGTGACGACGGAGGCACCCGCCAAGGGGGCCGCACATCCGATTCCGCAGACGCAGTCCAACCAGCAAGGCCAGCAATCGAATCCGCCGAATGTGCCGCAAGGTCAGGGGAAGACACCTCTGCAAGTCACAACCAATGTCGTGAACGTGTTCGCCACGGTTCGCAATAAGCAGCACGGGATCGTCAACGACCTGAACAAGGAAGATTTCAAGATCACCGAAGACGGCGTCGAGCAGAAAGTGGAATTTTTCGCGAAAGAAGTGAATATGCCGATCACGCTGGGCCTGCTGATTGACACCAGCGCCAGCATGGACCGCATGATTGACGCCGAGCAGGACGCTGCGTCGCGGTTCCTGCGGGAGGTGATGCGTCCGAAGGACGAAGCGATGGTGATCACCTTCGACTTCGACGTGGACCTACTCGCCGATTTCACGCAGGACACTTCCGTGCTTTCCAGCGCGATTCGCCGCGCTCGTGTTAACTCCGTGGGCGGAGGCGGCGTGGTTACGCCCGGCACGATACCGCAAGGGAGCAACGCCGGCGGGACGGATCTGTACGACGCGATTTATCTGGCCTGCCACGACGAACTGGCCACCGAAGCCGGCCGCAAGGGCGTAATCATTCTTACCGACGCGGAAGATACCGGAAGCAAGCTGGGAATGCGGGACGCCATCGAGGCCGCGCAGCGCTCAGACGCCGTAATCCACGTACTGCTGATCACCGATCGCATGGCGACGTTCGGCACGGGCCCGGGCGTAGCGCATCGCATGGCGGACGATACCGGCGGGCGCGTGATTGACGTGCACAATGAAAAGTCGCTGGAGAAGGCGTTCGACGAAATTTCCGAGGAGCTGCGTTCGCAGTACGTGCTTGGCTACTACCCCATCAACCTGAAGCGCGACGGCACCTTCCGCAAAATCCAGGTGAGCGTCGCGCGTCCTGACGTGAAAGTTTTGGCGCGCAAGGGATATTACGCGCCGTTCAAATAGCGGAAAGCCCTCGTAGCGGCGGACCCGCTTTGCGGGACCACCATCGATCCACGCCGCGCCACCGACGGCGCGCGGGAGGCCGACGCTACAAAATCCACTCCGCAGTCCTGGCTTAATTGCACGAGCACTGCGGGAATATTGCTGGTTTACTTGCCTGACGGCGGTACGGTCGGCGAGGTAGCGTAATAGCCTTTGCGCGTGCGGACATTCAGGCCTTTGCGGTCGGTCTGGACTTCGATCTTGCGATATTTTCCCGTAGATTGCGGATTCGAAGGCGAATACGCGATGAAGTACTGGCTGCGAAGTTCCGTTCCGATATCCACGAACGACTGCGCCAGATCGTCCACCTTATAAGGATAAAACACTCGCCCGCCGCTCTGATCCGCGAACTCTTCCAAAACTTTGTCGCCGCCTTCGATGTGCATCTTGCGCGGCTTGTCGCCGCTAATGGCCAGCCAGTCGGTATTCGTGCTGACGCAATAAATTGCGGCCTCGGCGCGGATGGCCGCTTCCACGGATTCGCTGAGAGCGTGGTCGCTCAGATTATCGTCGCCGTCGCTGATGACCACCAGCACCCGCCGCACTTCAGGATTCGGTCCCTTGGGCAGCGGAGGATTGGAAAGCTTCTCGGCGGCGCGATAGATGGCATCGTCCAGAGCGGTGCCGCCACCGGCGCGCTGCTTGCGGATCGCATCGCTGAGCAGCGCCAGGTCGCCGGTGAAATCCTGGATGACTTCGGGCTCGTTGTCGAAGGTCATCAGGAACGCCTGGTCCTTGTTTCGGCGAATCACGTGCTCCAGAAAATCGTTGGCGGCTTCCTTTTCGAATTCCAGGCGCGGGCGAATGCTATTCGAAGTATCGAGCAGGATACCGATGCGCAACGGCAAGTCCGTGTCGCGTCCAAAGTAGCGAATTTCCTGCGGCGCGCCATCTTCCAGGACTTTGAAATCGGCCTGATCCAGATCGGTAACGAATTCGTGGCGGCGATCCATCACCGTGGCGACCAGGTGCACCAGGCCCGTGGTGGAAGTGATCGGCGGAGTAGTCGCCTGTGGGGCCGCGGACTTCGCCGGACTTTGTTCCTGCTTTTGCGTCGGCGCATCGCTGGAAGTCGCGGGCGGAGGCGGCGGTGCAGGAGTCTGTTGCGCGAGCGCCGGGCCAGCAAAAATCAAGCACAGCACCGCCAGGAACGATACGGAAGGCACGGCAATCGTGCGCAGAGTTCTCACGCGAGTCATCATAGGTAATCCCGCAGCGCGGCGTCAATCCCGCCGGGCGGCGATTTCGCCATCGAGCCGAGAGCCCGGAGGTAGGTCTGCAACTCTTGCGGCAGAGGTGCGCGAAATTCCATGCGCTCTCCCGTGCGGGGGTGTTCTAGTGCGATGCGCGCGGAATGAAGAAAGTTGCGTCCCAAGGACGGCAACAGCTCGCGTCCGATGGATTCCTGATGCGGTGCTCCGTACAGCGTATCGCCCACAACAGGAAGCGCCAGCGCCGAAAAATGCACGCGGATCTGATGCGTGCGCCCGGTGTGCAGGTCCGCTTCGATCAATGAAAATGCGCCGAGCCGCAGGAGCAATCGCCAATCCGTGCGCGCTTCGCGGCCTTCGCTGCGGCGGGCAGTCATGCGCGAGCGGCGGCGCAGGTCGCGCGCCACGGGTAGTTCGATGCGGCCTTTTTCGCCCTTCGCGTTGCCGTGCAAAAGCGCCAGATAGGTTTTCTGCACGCGGCGCCCGCGAAATTCTTCCACCAACTTCAGGTGCGCGGCGTCGTTGCGCGCGATGACCATAGCGCCGGAAGTTCCCTTGTCCAGGCGATGTACGATTCCCGGACGCAGTGGGCCGCCAACGCTCGAAAGCCCATGCTCCACGCCGAAGCGATGGAGCAGCGCGGCCACCAGCGTTCCGGTGTCCGCGCCGGCGCCGGGATGCACGATCATCCCGGCGGGTTTATTTACGATGGCGATGTCCTCGTCCTCGTAAAGGATCGTGAGCGGAATATCTTCCGGTTCCACGCCGGGCGGAGGCGGCGCGGGGATTTCCACGGTGATGGTTTCACCGGATTCCAGATGATGCGCGGGTTTCTTGGCGATGCCGCTCACGCGCACGCGGCCTTCATCAATCAGCGCCTGCACGTGCGTGCGGCTGACGTCCGGAAATTGCGCTGCGAGATAGCGGTCCAGGCGCTGGCCGGCCTGTTCCTCCTCGACCACGAATTCGTGGTGACGGAGCGAATCGTCCGGCGCGTCAAAATTGTCGTCGCTATCGGTGTCAGAATAATCGTGCATGAAGGGATTCGTTGATGCTGGTTCGCGCGCCAAAGACGGGCACGACACGCCTGACCATCACATGAAAGTCACCGGTGCCCCAACAAATCTCACGAACAAGTGTTGTCGTAGGGCGGGTCTAAGACCCGCCCCTGCACGTTCGCACGCGAGCGGCACGGTGAAGATGCCAACGGAGCGCGGCAGACGTTCTAATCGCCGGCTTCGGCGCTCGCGGGCGTCACCGGCTGAATCGGCGCCTTACCCTGCAGCCCGCGCCACCACAGAAACGCGCCCGTCACAATCAACACCAGGCTCATGACCTGCATCAGCGAGATGCTGTCGTGAAACATCATGGTGCGACCGGGATCGCCGCGGAAGAATTCGATGATGCCGCGCTCGGTACCGTACAAAATCATGTAGGCGCCGAAAATTTGGCCAACGAAGCGCTGCCGTTTGCCCAGCCATATCAAAAAAAGAAAATTCAGGAATTCCAGCGACGCTTCGTAAAGCTGCGTGGGATGCAGATGCACTCCTAGCGGCGTGCCGGCCAGTTGCTCGGCCATGGGATTCTTGAACGCGACGCCCCATGCCACCGTTGTCGGCTTGCCGTAGCAGCAACCGGCCGCGAAACATCCTAGCCGTCCGATGGCGTGCCCAAGAGGCAGCGCGGCGGAGCATACATCAAGCGTCGGCAGCAGCGGCATCTTCTGGAAATGGGTGTACAGCAGAATCGTCAGCACGCCGCCGACGACGCCGCCGTAAAAAGTGCCGCCCGATTGAAACGTCGCGACGCTGAAAATCTCGCGCGGATTCGCCATGTAAAAATCCCACGCGCTCAAGACCAGCCAGATTTTCGCCACCAGCAGCGCCACCAGCACGAAATAAATTCCCATGTTCCACAGCTTGTCGGGATCAATGCCCGCGCGCGGCGCCTGGCGGCGGCCGTACCACAGGCTGATCAGCACACCGGTCGCGACCAACACGCCGTAGGAATAAATCGGGATTCCGCCAAATGTAAAAAGTATCGGATGCATGCCTATGCCGGCTCCTGATTAGGATGCGCTTGCTCGCGAAAGAGTTCCAGCACGACCAACGCCGCTCCCAGCACGATCGCGGAATCGGCCAGATTGAATGTGTACCAGTGATGGCCACCGATGTGAAAGTCAATGAAGTCGGTGACGCTGTGCCGCAGGAAGCGATCCAGCACATTTCCCAGGGCCCCACCCAATATGAGCGCGAGGCCGCACGCGCCCAGGCGTCCGCCCGCGCGGCCGGTGGCGAGCAGCCACACCAGCATGGCAATCACCGCCATGGAAAAAGTGATGAGCAACGGGCCTCTCCAGGGATTTTCGGAATCGGCGAACAATCCGAATGCGACTCCGGGATTGCTGGTGTGCACCAGATTTAGCAAGCCGGGAATCACAACGCGGAGCGAACCCACAGCAGTATGTTTTTCCACCGCGTGCTTGCTGAATTGGTCCGCCGCCAGCGCGCCCAGCGAAATAATTCCCAGCGTAAGCCCACGAACGCGCGAGGCCGCCACCATCAGGACTGCGAACTCCCGGCAGCCAACCCGCCGTCGCGTTCAATTTCATGCAGCGCTGCCACGCAGCGTTCGCACAGGGTCGGATAATCCGTGCTTTCGCCCACGTGCGTCGAATAATTCCAGCAGCGCTCGCATTTTGTGCCGTCAGCTCGCTTTACCACAATGTGCAAAGACGCGTTCTGCTCTGCATACGCAGCAAGCTCAGGATCCAGTCCGTCTATCGGCGCTGGCTCAGCGAACGGAATCACCTCGACTTGCGAAACTATGAACAGCGCAGGGAGCAACGCGGCATGCGACTTGAGCAGCTCCATCGTCTCGCGTCGCGCACGCAGGATGACCTTGGCTTCGAGCCCCGAGGAGATGGTCTTCGCTGCACGCACTGGCTCCAGCGCCTCGAGTACTTCCTCGCGGACTTGCAGCAAGCGATCCCAGTTCTTCGCACGCGCATCTTCCAACACGCGCTCCAGTTCCGCGGCAACCGGGAACGTCGCCATATGCACGCTGGCCGGCTCGGACGCAGCGCGCGGCAAGTGCTTCCACACTTCTTCCGCGGTGAACACAGTGATCGGCGCGATCAGCCGCAACAGCGTGCTGGCGATGCGGTACACGGCGGTCTGCGCCGAACGCCGCCCGCGGCTTTTCGGTGCGAACGTGTACAGGCGGTCTTTGAGCACGTCGAAATAAAACGAGCTGAGGTCCACCGTGCAGAAATCGTGCAGCGCGTGATAGACGCGATGAAATTCGAAATTGTCGTACCACTCGCGGCACTCGCGCGCGAGCGATCCAGTGCGCCGGAGCATCCACGAGTCCATTTCCCACAGGTCGGCATCGGTTACGGAATCGCGCGCCGGATCGAAATCATAGAGATTGCCGAGCGCAAAACGAAACGTATTGCGGATCTTCCGGTACGCTTCCGCCAGCTGCGTCATCATTGCTTCAGAGATGCGCACGTCCGCCGTGTAATCCTGCGAGACGACCCAAATCCGCAGCAGGTCCGCGCCCCACTTCGCGCAAATTTCCGCGGGATAGATGGCGTTGCCGAGCGACTTGGACATCGGCGAGCCTTTTTCATCCAGCGTCCAGCCGTGCGTCACGACTTCCCGATAAGGCGCTCCACCGCGCGTACCGATACCCACCAGCAACGAACTCTGGAACCAACCGCGATATTGGTCAGGACCCTCGAGGTACACGTCCGCAGGCCAGCGCTGATTGTCGCGCGTCAGCACGGCAAGGTGCGTCGAGCCCGATTCAAACCACACATCGAGAATGTCGGTTTCCTTGCGCCATTTCGCGTGGCCGCAAGAACACTTCGTTCCCGGTGGCAGCAACTCTTCCGCGGTGCGCGTAAACCACACGTCCGCGCCCTCGCGCTCGAAAAACGGCAGCACGTGACGCAGCGCCACTGAATCCTTCAGTTGCAGTCCGCACGCGTCACAATAAAAAACAATCAGCGGCACGCCCCAAAATCGCTGGCGCGAAATGCACCAGTCCGGACGCCCCGCGATCATTTCGCGCATGCGTTCACGGCCCCACGCCGGGAGCCACTTCACTTTTTCGATTTCCTCGAGTGCCCGCGGACGCAGCGCCGGCGCTTTCGGCGCAGGGATTGCAGCCGTGCCGGCATCCATCTGAATGAACCACTGTTCGGTGGCGCGGAAAATCACCGGATTGTGACAGCGCCAGCAATGCGGATAACTGTGCGTGATTTTCTTTTCGCCGACGAGCACGTCGCGCTTCTTCAAAAGTTCGATGACGATGGGGTTCGCCTCGAACACCGTCTTTCCCTTGTACTCCGGCAGGCCCTCGACGAAACGCCCGTCATCGTCCTGCGGCGCGTAAGATTCCAGCCCGTATTTCTGCCCGGTACGAAAATCTTCCGCGCCATGCCCCGGAGCGGTATGCACGATTCCGCTGCCCTGATCGAGCGTCACGTAATCCGCCAGCACGCCGGGAACCTGCATATCCAGAAATGGATGCTGGAACAAAACTCCTTCGAATTTCGCGCCTTGCCACGTCGCGTGCACTGCATGAACTTCGATGTGCAGTTCAGTTTCCAGCGCATTCACGCGTTCTTTCGCGAGCAACAATTTCCCCGCGGAAGTATCCGCAACGACGTACTGGAACTCCGGGTGAAACGCCAAAGCGCGGTTCGCGGGCAGCGTCCAAGGAGTGGTCGTCCAGATCAGCGCGCTGACATCGCCGTCCAAGCCCAGCTCTTTCGCTTTTTCCCCGGCAACAACGGGGAACCTCACCCAGATAGAAGGGCTGCTGTGATCCTCATATTCCACTTCCGCTTCAGCCAGCGCGGTGCGATCAAAAATGCACCAATACACCGGTTTGAGTCCGCGATACACGTAGCCCTTCTCGTAAAAATCGAGAAACGCCCCGGCGATGGAGGCCTCATCGCGAGGATCCATCGTCAGGTACGGCCTGTCCCACTGGCCAAGGACCCCCAAGCGCTTGAATTCGACCTTGTGCTTCTCGACAAACCCCGCCGCGAACTGCCGGCACATGCGCCGAAATTCCGCCGCCGGCACCTTGCTGGTCTTGCCGCCCAACTCTTTTTCAACTTTCGTCTCGATCGGGAGCCCGTGGCAATCCCATCCAGGAATGTACGGCGCGCGAAACCCAGACATGGTCTTGGACTTCACGATCATGTCTTTCACAACCTTATTTAGTCCGGTTCCCAGATGGATTTCGCCCGTCGGATACGGCGGTCCATCGTGCAGCACAAAAAGCGGTGCATCCGCGCGGGATTCCAGAATGCGGTAATACAGGCCCTGCGCCTCCCAGGCAGCCAGCTGTTCAGGCTCACGCTCAGGCAGCTTGGCCTTCATGGGAAAATCCGTCTTCGGAAGATTCAGGGTACTTTTCAGGTCCACAGGTTTAGCCATCTCTAGGGGTTCGGAAGCCTTTCTATCTTGCGAGATAGAGTTGCGCGCGGGGCAGCTGAAACACCTGGCTCCGTGACTTTATATAACGAAGCACAGTTGTGAGTTGCTGCACAACGAAACTTGCAACTCGTATGTTACAATGGTTTCCGTATGGTGTCAGCCGCGCCCGGCCAGACATCCTTTTCCGTAGTGGCGCGTCTAAGATTACAGAGGACTGCGGCACCACGCAGCAGGCAGCTCAAATGGCAGACCTTACAACGCCCATCAGCGAACCAGGCGGCACCAAGCCGGAACCGACCCTAGAGATTGGGCGCTATCGCTCGCCGGTCGCGGACTCCGAGCTGCGGAACTTCTTTTCCAATGTCAGAGATTTCCTCTTCGAACGTCCCGTAAACATGAAGGGCGTGAAGCCCACTGTATTTAATACTCCCGGATTCGGCGAAAGCCTGCGCGACAATTTGAGCGAATTTTTCCGCTCGGCGCCGCGCGGCCCGGTGAATTCCGACCTGCTGATTAACTGGAATGCCGGGTTTGCCGGCTTCTGGCAGAATCTGCGCGACATGATTTCGCCACCGAAGCTGGCGCCGCTGAAGACCACCAGTAAGCCTGTGGCGGTGCCGGAGCTGTGGTCCAAGAATACGCAATTTACGCGCGTGCAGGCGCTGTCTCTGGCCGTGCACGTGACGATTCTGGTGCTGATCATCGGACCGTTGCTGCTGGTGCTGCCTTCGCCGTCGACGACGAAAGCCAATTCGTCGGTTGAGATCACTACGATTTCGCCGTTCTTGCCCAAGCTTCCTCCCGGCGCAAAGAAAGCCGGCGGCGGTGGCGGTGGCGGAGCGCATGACCCGCTGCCCGCAAGCCGCGGCAAGCTGCCGAAATTCGCAATGACGCAGTTCACTCCGCCGAAGGTAGTCACGAATCCGAACGCGCGCCTCGCGATGACGCCGACGGTCTTGGGTCCGCCGGAACTGAAGCTGCCCAGCCCCAACATGAATAACTGGGGCGATCCGCTTTCGAAGGTGATCAACGATTCGAACGGTCCCGGCAGCGGCAACGGTATCGGCTCCGGAAATGGCACCGGTGTAGGCAGCGGCAGCGGCGGCGGAGTTGGTCCAGGAGAAGGCGGCGGCACCGGCGGCGGCGTTTTTAACGCGGGCACCGGCGGCTACGGCTATCCGGCCTGCATTTACTGCCCGCAAGCGCAGTATTCCGACGAAGCCGTAAAAGCAAAATACCAGGGCACCGTCACGCTGGTCGCGATCATCACCGCGGAAGGCAAAGCCACGGACATTCAGGTGCTGAAGGGCCTCGGTCTGGGCCTCGACGAAAAAGCGATCGAAGCGGTACGAACCTGGCGCTTCCGGCCCGCCGCAGGACCAAACGGCAGGCCCTCACCGGTCCGCCAAACAATCGAAGTAACTTTCCACCTCTACTGATCTGTTTTCGACGCCAATACTCGAGCACCCACAGGCGTTTACCTTAAGGACCATCGCGTATCTGCGCATGCGCGCATCTGCTACGATGAGCGCTATGAAAATTTCGCTGAAAATTTTGCCCTTTGCGGCCTTGCTCGTCGCGGGCGTGATGGGGACGTTTTCGCGCGCTGCCGCTCAGAATGGTTCGCTGCAATTTGTAGCGCGCATCACTCCTTCGGCAGGAGTGGACGAACCGGTACGCTCCTTTCCTTTCTACTTGCTGAGCAAGAGCTACACGGAGATCGAGAAAGAAGCAGCGGCCGCGTCTCCCGCTGCCAATATGGACGCCTTCATTAGCGCGCTGAACGTTTCCAAGGAACTAAAGGCCTGGATGAGGACCAACCACCGAGTGAATCTGACGGGGGAGGCCTTCACCAAGAAGCTCAAAGTGGACGACATCATGAATGTTCCGGAATTCTTCAACACCTATGTCGAGAGGAATGCGGGCGACCAAACCGTGGCGTTCCCCAGGCCGAAGTACAAGGCCGAGGACAAAGTAAAAGACCCTGCGAAGTACGACCGGCTCAAGAAACAATACCTCGACGCCATTCGCGCATTTATCACGCAAAATCCCGACAGCACCGACGGTCTGGATCTCGACCTGGAAGACGTGAACCCCGGCCACAAATGGGACGCATTGACGTCTAATGACCTGGCGCAACTAACCCGCGAAACAGCGGATTTGGCGCGTGGAAAATATCTGGTGGCGCACACGGAGACGGATTTGCAAGGGCAGGCGTCGCTGCACGGAATTCCGCCTGGAAACTACTGGCTCGGCACGCTCAACATCGAAGCGGTAGCAGGAGATGTGCGCGCGCGATGGGACGTGCCGGTGACGGTACGCGCCGGGCAGCCCAGTTACGTCACTCTCACCAATATTAACGCGGTGCGACCTGCACGCACTCCGGCGCCCTGACAGCAAGCGCTTATGACGGACGCCGCTGGCATCGCTCGATGGATTCAGGACTTCGCGGGCTCGGACGAACGCGCGAAGATCGAGTCCGCCATGAGGCTTTATCTCGCCGGCGTCAGTCTGTGTACACCGTTACTCAGCCGCTGGGTTTCCGATCCGGAATTTCGCGAATTGACTTTGCCGGGCAAACCGGCTGGCGAGGCGCATGCGCGCAACCAACCGTCGGCCATCGTCGTGGGAATTGCCGTACAGCCTGAGACATTCCAGAAAATCCGCGCGGCCAATAATTCTCCTCGGCTGGCGCAAGTGCCGCCGGACCAAGACGCCATGGAATTCGAGCTGCACCTCAACGCGTCCTGCGAATTCGATATTCTCACCACGCGCGAGCCCGGCGGCCAGGGCGCCATTTCGCGATACCTTGAAAAGTTCGGTGAAGGGATTCAGCAGATCGAAATTTACGTGCGCGATGTGGATCGCGCGACGGAAATTCTGCGCACGCGGTTCGCTCTCGCGCCGGTCTATCCCGCCACGCGCGCCGGCGCCGACGATACCCGGGTGAATTTCGTCCTGGCGACCACACCGGATGCGAAAAAAGTTCTCATCGAACTCGTGGAAGCCGCGCGCTAAAATCTTTGCCGCAACGCGAAAGTCCTTGTAGGTGGTGGCTTCAGCCACGGCATAAGCCATTAGAATCCAGCGCGGCTTTGGCCGCTGAAGTTCCCGGTTTGCGGTTGTGACGCAAACCAGTCAGCGCGATGCCGCTCGTTTGCGTCACCGCCATCCGCCAAATCGATCCATCGAATCCATGCGTGCGATCGTTTCTGGTAACCTCGTTTTCATTCGAGCGTGCTACAATGCGCGGACGCCCGGATTTGATTTTAATTCGACGTACATTTCATCCGAGGAGCGACCTCATGCCATTCGTAGCCGAAATCGAAGAGACCCAGGCAGACGGGCAGCTGCGCGAGCTTTACGGAAAAATCGAACAGAAGCTGGGATTTCTGCCGCACTATTTCAAGACGTTGGGCGCCAAACCCGCCGTGATCGAAGCGCAATTGCAGATGAGCGACGCGGTCATGGCCGACGGCGCCCTCTCCATGATCGTAAAGGAGCAGATCGGTCTGGTTGTCAGCGGCATCAACTCTTCCACATACTGCGTGATGTTTCACATGGAGTTGCTGCGGCGCTTCGGGGTGGACAAGGCGCTGGCGCGGAAACTCACCGCGGATTACGAAAATGCGGCAGTGGATTCCAACGTGAAAGCGCTTTTCAGATTCGCGGACAAATTGACGCGCCACCCGGATGACATCGAAGAATCCGATACCGACGCGTTGAAGCAGGCCGGCTGGGACGACGCCGCCGTGCGCGAAACAGTCCTGACCGTGGCGTATTTCAATTACATCAACCGTGTCTCGCTGGGGTTGGGACTGGTCACGGATTTCTGAGCGCGACGAACGGCGCGAAAGGCTGCCGGCTATTCGCCGCTCTGTTCGATTAATTTGGCCACCAGCGCCGTCCACCCGGTCTGATGGCTCGCGCCCAAACCCGCGCCATTATCGCCATTGAAATACTCGTAGAACAAAATCAGGTCGCGCCAGTACGGATCCTTCTGAAATAATTCAATGTCGCCATACACCGCACGGCGCCCGTCCTTCTGGAGAAAGATGTGCGAGAGCCGCCGGGAAACTTCACGGCCCACCTCCCAGAGCGTCATTTGCCGACCCGATCCCGTGGGACATTCCACTTTGAAACCGTCGCCGTAGTAGTAGTGCACGCGCTGTAATGATTCGATCATCAGGAAATTCAGCGGGAACCACACCGGCCCGCGCCAATTGGAATTGCCGCCAAACATACTCCCCGTTGATTCCGCGGGTTCGTAATCAACTGCCTGCGAAAGACCGTTCACATGCAAAACGAACGGATGATCCTTGTGATATTTGGAAAGCGCCCGCACGCCGTGGGGGGAAAGAAATTCATTTTCATCCAAAACATATTTGTAGATGCGCTCGAGTTTCTTGCGATTGGCGATGCTCAATAGCAGCCGCGCGCCTTTGTCCGTGCGCTCGGACATATCCACGTGCTCCGCAACGTCCGGATTGTGCGCCAGAAACCATTCCATGCGCTTGACGAAATCGGGTACTCGGGCCAAATCCTCGGGTTCAAACGCCTCCACTGCAAAGAGCGGGATCAGACCTACGATCGAACGGACTTTCATCGGCAAAAGATTGGTAGTTCCCAGGTGCAGCACGTCGTAGTAAAAACCATCGTTTTCGTCCCACAGGCCGATTCCTTCACCGCCAATGTCGTTCATGGCCTGCGCGATGTACACAAAGTGCTCGAAAAATTTACTGGCCACATCCTCATATGCCGGGTCGTCGTGCGCCAGTTCCATGGACATCGCCAGCATGTCCAGGCAAAACATGGCCATCCAACTGGTGCCGTCCGACTGCTCGATGAAATTTCCCGGTCCCAGTGGCGATGACCGGTCGAATACGCCGATGTTGTCCAGGCCCAGGAAACCGCCTTCGAATACGTTCTTCCCTTCGGGATCTTTGCGGTTCACCCACCACGTAAAATTCAGCAACAGTTTGTGAAACATCCGCACCAGGAAGTTGCGATCCTCCTTCCCCTCCACGCGTCCCGCGATTTTATAAACGCGCCAGGCCGCCCAGGCCAATACCGGTGGATTCACATCGGAAAAATTCCATTCGTAGGCGGGAACCTGGCCGCTGGGATTCATGTACCACTCGCGATGGAACAGAATCAGCTGTTGCTTCGCGAATTCCGGATCAATCAGCGCCATCGAGACGCAGTGGAACGCCGTATCCCACGATGCGTACCACGGGTATTCCCACGTGTCCGGCATGGAAATCACGTCGGAATTGTAGAGGTGCGTCCATTCGTGGTTGCGGCCATTCATGCGGTTGGCGTCGGGTTTCGGCTGCGTCGAATCGCCTTCCAGCCAACGGCGCACATCGTAGTGATAGCTCTGCTTGCACCACAGCAGGCCCGCGAATGCCTGGCGCTGCACGCGGCGCGCGTCTTCGCTCAGTTTTGCGTCAATACGCTTTTCGTAAAATTCATCCGCCTCTTTCTTACGCTGGTCGAAGGTCGCGTCGAATGCCGGGCCGAAAAGTTCGCTCGCCGGTGTACGATTCTCCGCGAGGTTCTGATCCGTCAGCCGCGCACGGATCGTCCAGCTCTGGCCCGGCGCGATTTCCGAAGCAAAGTGCGCGGCAACTTTTGTTCCGGTCATCGCCAGATTCACCGCGCCGCGTTCGCCATTCACAAGATAGCGGTGGAAAGCGTCCTTCACGTAAGGAGTCTTGCTCTTCTGCCCGAACAAACGTTCCATATTCGTTTCGTTATCGGTGAAGAGCACCTCCGGCGCTCCCTCGATCGCCAGCCAGCGCTGGCCGTAATGGAACTCAGTCAATTCGAATAGCTCGCCGCCTTGGAATCCCGGCACGCGCGCCGCTTGCGGCGTGTTGTACGCGTCGCCCCAGTCCCAGCGATTGCGAAACCACAGTGAGGGGAGCAGATGCAGCCGCGCGGGTTCCGGACCGCGATTCCACGCCGTAATGCGCACTACAATATCTTCAAACGTGACTTTCGCGTACTCCACGAATACATCGAAATAGCGATTGTCGGCGAATACTCCGGTATCAATCAGCTCGTATTCCGGCTGGTGGCGCGTGCGTTTGGCGTTTTCTTCGCGCAGTTGGTCGTAGGGAAACGCTGTGTGCGGATACTTGTAGAGAAATTGCAGATAGGAACTGGTCGGCGTGGCGTCCAGATAGTAGTAATACTCTTTGACGTCCTCGCCGTGATTCCCTTCCTTGTTGGTTAAACCGAAAAGCCGCTCTTTCAGGATGCGATCTTTTTCATTCCACAGCGCCAGAGCGAAACAAATGTGCTGGTGACGATCGCAGAAGCCGGCGATGCCGTCTTCACCCCAGCGATAGGCGCGGGAGCGCGCGTGATCATGCGGAAAATAATCCCACGCGTCGCCATTGGCGCTGTAATCCTCACGCACCGTGCCCCATTGCCGCTCGGCCAGATAAGGGCCCCAACGCTTCCAGTGGGCGACGCGTTCGGTGCTGGCCTGCAGTCTCTGTTCTTCGGCGGTTGACGTGGAATCCATTCCCATCCCTTATCGGCAATCCCAAGCATGCTCATGATTGCGAGTTTCGTGATGCGGCAGCATCATTTGGCAATTACAAGCTGCAATCAAACCTCAAGAACTCTACCTGCTGCGGCAGCGTATTGGCAAGCGGGCCGCTTCCCCGCATACTCTAGTACGCATCGCGGCTCGCCACGGACTGCAATCGCCGGTGGCGCGAGTGGCAAAAGGCGCGCGCGATTGAGTATTCTCTTTCGGTTCGGATGCAAATCTAACTGTTGGCTCTGGCAATTTCGAATGGGACGAAAACAATTCACTCGAGCGTAACCACCGGACCTGCATCGCACGCACCCGCAGGCTCGCCGCGTGTGGCCCTTTTGCTGGTCGCAATTGCTGCGACCGCCGTGATCGCGCCCATGTTTTTTCTGGGCAACGCGTCCGGCCACGATTTCCAATTTCATCTCGCGTCCTGGCTGGATGTCGCGGGCCAATGGCGCGAAGGTGTCCCATTCCCGCGCTGGGCTGAATGGGCCAACTGGGGCTACGGAGAGCCGCGCTTTATTTTTTATCCCCCGGGCTCCTGGATGCTCGGCGCAACGCTCGGTTCCCTGCTGCCGTGGAGAATGGCGCCGGGAGCATTTATCTGGCTGGCGCTTATGCTCGCTGGATTTTCGATGTGGCGATTTGCGCGCGAATGGCTCACGCCGCGCGAAGCCACAGCCGCCGCGCTGCTCTACGCCATAAATCCGTATCACCTGATCATCGTCTACTACCGCAGCGACTTCGCCGAACTTCTTGCCAGCGCTCTGTTTCCCCTGGCATTGTGGGGCGCAGTGCGCATGCTGCGCGAGGGCTGGCGCGGCCTTCAATTTCTCGCCGTTCCGTTCGCCCTCATTTGGCTAGCGAACGCGCCAGCCGCGGTCTTGGCCACCTACTCCCTGATGCTGCTCTTCTTCGTGGCGTCTATCTTGCGGCGCAGCATCAAGCCATTGATTCTCGGAGGCACATCCATGGCGACGGGCTTTGGCCTCGCCGCGTTTTATATTTTCCCCGCGGCCTATGAGCAACGTTGGGTCCAGATTCATCAGGCTCTCGCGGACCTTCTCAGCCCGGAGCAAAACTTTCTATTCACCCGCGCGATCGATCCCGAATTTCTGATCTTCAACTGGAAGGTCTCCGGCGTGGCGATGGGCGTGATGCTGATCACCGGCATTGCGGCGGTTTTGGTCGCGCGCCGCCGCAGGGAGCTTCCGGGGATCTGGTGCGTGCTCCTTGCTCTCGGAGCCGCCGCCACACTGTTGATGTTCCCGCCCAGCCTGTTTCTGTGGCGCTGGCTGCCCAAACTGGAATTTGTGCAGTTCCCCTGGCGCTGGCTCGGCGTGCTGAATTTCGTGTTTGCTTTTTTCTTCGCGGCGGCCATCGGACGCGCCAAGCGGCCTTGGGTGGCCTGCCTCGCGATCACCATCGCTCTCGCGACGCTTGCCGTTGCCCTGGTGAACGACGGCTGGTGGGACAGCGAAGACATTCCGGTTCTCTCCAGGGCAATTCAAGCAGGCCGCGGCTACGAAGGCACCGACGAATATCAACCGCTAGGCTGCGATCGCTACGAATTGCCCGGCGCCGACGCACTGGGTGAAATGATGGCCAAACCAGCGTCGCGCATTCAGCAGTTCGATCGTGACGCAGGCGCGTTGAAGCCCATACATGACAACAGCGTGCACATCGAGCGCTGGACCGCGAACGAGAAACGCTTTGCACCGCAAGAAGCCGGGCCGAGAACCCTGGCATTACGGCTATTAAACTATCCAGGATGGCGCGTACAGGTTGACGGCAAATTAATTTCGCCCGGCGCGGCTCCAGAAACCGCGCAGACGCTAATAGCGCTACCGGCAGGCGCCCATCAAGTCGAAGTGCAATTCACGAGCACAGAGGATCGAGTCGCGGGAGTCATGATCTCCGCAATTTTCGCAATCTTGCTGGTCGTGTACATGTTCTTCATTGGAACTTCGCGCAATTCGTAGCGGCGCGCAACGTTTTCAGCAGCGACCTACGAACCCCGGTACAACTCAAACGGCGCCCAATAAAACGGCCGTCGATAGATGCCGCCAGAATGCAAAAGCGCCAGCTTCGCGTCGCGCAGAGCCGCATCCGGCGGCACACCCTTGCCGATTTCGGAATACAGATGATCCATCAGTTGCGGCGTGGAATTATCATTCACCTCCCACAACGCGGCGATCACGCCATGCGCGCCGGCGCGCAAGAATGCCCACGACAAACCGACCAGCCCCTCCCCTGAATAAGTGCGCACGCCCTCGCCGTGGCACGCCGAAATCGTCACCAGGTCCGCGTGCAAAGGATGCTGAATAATGTCGCGCGCATACAGCTTGTATTCGTCGCCTTGCCTGGAGAGAATCACCGCCGAATCGAGCGGACTGGTGCGGCTCGCCGTGCCGTGCGCGACAAAATGAATGTAGGAAAATCCGGCGGGCTGGCTGTTCAGATACGAATCGGGCGTGGCCTCCGCACCCGAAAAAACGGTGCGCTCGGCTGCGGAGAAATAATTCTCGATCCCGGTCATTTCCGCCGCCGCCTGCGGCAATTTCGGGAATTCCGCGTCCGGAGATACCGGATCCCCCACCAGCAGAAGTTTCTTCGCAGGCGCCACACGCCGCGAAGCCCCAGCCGCCAGTAGCGTCAACGAATTGGCGTACGAAACACCCACGTCCTCGATCCAGTAATGCAATTGCGGCGAAGGCGCCAGCAAAGTCTCGAAATTCAATCCATACAGGCTGCCATCCGGCAATATCGTGACCCGCCCCCCCTTCGGTATCATTTTCGCCGCCGGCGCCACCAGCAAATCATAAAGCTTCCGCCCCGCCGCATTCTGGGTCTCCAGCACATCGCGCGACCCCAGCAACGCCTGTCGGTACGACTGCACCAGTGGATCAATTTCCACGGCCGGCGGCAGCGTGAAAAGCTGCGCCCGATCCGGCGTGATCGCCCACAAATAGGAATGGTCCGCGCCAAGCCAATAATCAAAAAGAACGGCATTCGCCTTCTTCGAATATCGCCGCGAGTCGAAATCCTTATCAGGAAAGCGGAGAGAAGCTGAGCTAATTCCGAGCCCCTCGGCCAACGTACGCGCTCTACTGGCTTCTGAAACCTGCAGCGCTTCGTGCGTTTTTCCTTCCGCAGCCAAAAAGCCGAGATAATCGTCATAAACGCCCACGACGCCCGACACGAATGATAGTCGGAACTCTTCATGTCTGAGCGAGGCTCTACTTTCCTCGATTGTTGTCATCGCTTTTCGAAAATATTCATCAGCGTTCACTGGCCGTTTCTCATCTACGTACACCTTGGCGAGACCGACCTGTGCCTGCAAGCGCAAATATGTGTCTGAATTACGATCCGTGATCACCTCGCGCAGGTCCGCTTCAGCCGGCCGGAACTCCTTCTTTTCTCCCTCGATGTATCCTTGGGTCATGATTGAATAGAGTTCCATCGAGCGATCGTGGTTGGCGCGCTCCATTTCAAGCGCTTGGCGAACATGCCGTGCAGCGCCGTCGTAATTTCCGCTCTCGAACTCGACAATCGCGAGATCGTGCAGGCATTCTCCAGCTACGGCTTTGTTTTCCAATTTGATTGCAAGGTTAAACGCTGTGAGGTAATCGTTCTCTGCCGCATGGTAAGAGCGCTGGCCGCCCTCAATCGTCCCGATATTTCTGAGCCAGAGCATCTCGTCCTTGTCCACACCCAAGCGAATTGCCTGGTTCTTTGCTTCGGTGGAAAGCGCGAGCGCTCTGTCGGCATCCCCCATTCGGTAGTAACTCCAGCCCAAGTTACCCAAAGTTTTGGCGGTGATTGCTCGAGCGCCAAGGAGTTGAGAGACGCCGATTGACTGTGCATACCAATCGATGGATTCGTCGTAGTGTTCCTGTTGTTGCGATACGAGCCCTAGGCTTCCCAGGGCCTTGGCCTCGATGTAGCTCTGATGATTTTGTCGGGCATGCTCAAGCGCTTGGTGGAAGTGCGCTCGGGCGGCGGAGAGGTCGCCCTGCAGAAAGGCCAACGTTCCGCGGCCAAGCAAGACCTCCCCCAATAGGCCCGGTTGGTCGGTCTCCGCGAGCCGTTGAGCTTGTGCAATATGCTGATTCGCCACGTCAAATCGGCGCAAGGAACAATCAGCGAGCCCCTCATACAACACTTTCCTGACGGCAATGTCGCTATGGGCGAGGCTTGTGGGTAGCGGATCCTGTAGGAGCGCGAGAGAATCCGTGCTCAGCCCGCGCGAAACAAGCACTTCGGCTTCGAGCACGCGAAACCGCCACGCCCATTCTAATTCGCTGGCGGCGTACTGGCGGTACGAAGTGTCGGCATCCGCCGAGGCACGGTTGTAGTCGCCTTTCTCGAATTCGATTCGAGCATCGCGGTATTTCCTCGCCGGCGTAGTACCTGCACGCCAGTTACACCCATCTAGTGCGACGAATGTAAGGACCAGGGAAAAAAGCCTCAGGGATAAGTGGAGCCTCCCCCTGACCCGCCAGGGCCGTTCGATGACCCGCCGACCGCTGAACCCAGTTCCACGCGGAACGTGGAAAGCTCGCGCTGATCGCGCTGCAGGTGGATTTCGCCGAAATAAATCTTGCCGAATTGCGGAACGACCACGACATTCCCGTATATCTGAAGTTCCGGGCAATTGGTCTTGATTTCCTTGACCAGAGTGCAAAGCACGATCCCCTTCGCACCGAACTTGTCCTTGTCGAACCAGTTATACCTCTGGTGAAGAAATTCCGGTACGTCGGATTTAGGCTTATTGCCGAGCAGACGCGTTTGCAGCATTTCCCGCGTCTGCTGATTCCCGTTGTATTCGTCTAGAAAGGATTTAAAGGTGCCGAGCCGGCGGAATAGGTCGTTATCGAACTCAACCTGGACCGCGCAACCGGCGATACGCAAGTTTTCAATTCGTGTTCCGAGAGTGAGCACGGTCGGCTCGGGCTCATCTATATATTGTTTGGATGACACGCGGGAAACGATGCGATCCGCCGTGACCATGTCCAAAATGTTCAATCCCTCGAGCGTAGCGCTAGCCAGCGCGTTAAAACTGCCATCCTTTTCGTTCTTATTTCCGCTGACCACAGTATGGGCCGCCCCGTACGTGAAGACTTCCTGCAGGCGAAAATTCTCAGCGCGCGCCTTCTCAAAGCCGCCGGTGCTGGGCAGCGCGCTTCCAGCATGTACCTCCTTCGAGTGCGCGAACGGCCGATCAATCGCGCCGCTGAAACCGTACGCGTGTGCATTGTAGATATATGTCTTCTTGATGGGGTCCGTCGCCATCGGAATTGCCCTCCCGCCTCAGGATTGGATTATTTACTGCGAGACTACGAGTGTGAATGGATAGCGAGCGACTTCGGTCCCACTACCGGGCGCGCCGTCCTGCGTCCCAAGACCACGAACAACCAGCACATGCTTGCCGGGCCCCAAGCTCGAAGAAGGAAGCAGCAACTGCACGGCATTCTTAGCCTGTTCGGCGGAAATGTTCAAGGAGAATTCCGTCTTGCCCGCAGCGTTCTGCAATTCGCACACGTACGAGGAATAATGTCCATCCGGAGGAATATCAAAATACAAACTGAAAGGCTGGCCGGGCGTAACCGTCACCCTCAACGGTTCCCCGCCGCGCGAATCCGCGGTGATCAAAGAAAATGACGCCAACGCCTGCGGCGCGGATGCCAACGTCGCAACGGATTGTGTCACTGTGCCCTTCAGACGCGGAATCACCAGAAAAGTTTGGTACGCGACCAACAGAAGCAACGCCGCGAACACCGGCACCGCGAAGCTCGGCCGCAGCAACGCGTCGAGCCAACCACTCGAAGCCGGCTGCTGCCTCGCAGCCACCGGCAGACGGACGGGCGGCAGAACGGGCTCGGATCCCATGGCCGCCCGGCTATTTTCAAAGAACGCCGCCGCCAGGTTCAACTCTTCCGCGCATTCTACGCAGCTGAAGAAATGTTCCTCGTATTGTTCGCGGAGGTCGCTCGACAATTCCCCGAGTACGTAGCGCTCAGCGGCTTTCAATTGGATAGCTTGTGCGTGTTGCATGTATTCCGTCCTACCAGTAGTGACGCCAGGCCCCGATTCGTTTCATCCCGTTTCTTTATTGTTTCGGTGCCCGTGGCCCTTCCGCCCCGCTCTTCACATAGAAAACGCGGAAGTTGTTCTTGGCGCGGTGCAGCAACACCCGCAGATAATCGCGGTCCACGCCAAACTCAGTGCAAACCTGGTCTTTCTCCTTTTCTTCCAGGAAGATAGCGCGCAGCAACAGCCGGTCCTTTTCGGGAAGCTGTGCTAGTACCTTTCGTACCTGCTCCCGGGTCTCTTTACTGACCAGGAATCCATCCAGGTCGAGCACTTTATCAACAGGCTCCGGCGTATCGTCATCCGCCGGCGCGGCATGGTCCGATGACCGATAGAACTCCTGTAACACATTGTTGCAAACGGAGTTAACGAAAGCCCCGAGCCTCTCTGGCTGCCGGATTCCCCTTTCGGAACTCATCGCCTTGAATACCCGCAGAAACGTCTCCTGCGCAATATCCTCTACAGCCTGCGAACCTCGCAGTCGCGACCTCAACTTGATGACCAGCAGTTTGCGAAAATACGCGACGAAATGCTGCTCCGTCGGGAAGTCCCGTTCCCGGAGACGCTTAAGGTAGGCCTCATCAAACGAGAAAAATTCCACGCGCGCCTCGAAGGCTAGCGAGTATATCCCGCCATTGACGAACAGCGCAATCGGACCCGAGTCCGGGACTACCGGACCTCAATCCTGGTTCCTTCCTCAGTTCATTTGCGTTGCGGCCGCCCTAAAATATTTCATTCGCAATTGAAACGATTCGAGCCGCCAGCGCACTACCTATGCGTACTTGTACTGAGATTGGATTGGTGCACCAGGCGGCCCATTCCATCCGATGGCGAAAAGCCGAGGTCCATCCCCCGGGCGCGCCCCGGCCCTGACGGTCAGGGAACCCCACCGGGGTGCGCCTCCCCATCTGCGCCCCTTCGAATTCGGGCGGAAACGAGGATTTTCGAAATGAGTTCACACGCTTATCTGAAATTGGACGCGCCTGCAAATGCGATTGGCAAACTCGATCCTCGTCTCGCGCGCGTCTTCTTGGAATCGAATCAAGACCTGGAGGCTGCTAAATTGAACGCACGGGCGGTGGAGTTCGTTGCCAAGCCAGGAAGAGAACAGCATCTACGGAACTGCATGCGCCGCGAGGTCGCCGAAATTCTTGAGCGGCAAACTGGCTTCGCCGGCGTCTTCGTGTTGACCTCGCACAAAGAGCCGCGCTTGATTCGCGTGCTCAGCCTGTGGGACACAGCGGCGCAGGCCACGCAAAATCACTGGGAGGATTCTCCCTTGGTACGCAAGCTCGTTGCCGCGCTAATTGACGTGCGGGTGAAGGTTCATACCTACGAAGCGGAGCGGTCCGATGCCGCCGAGACAGCTCCGCGGAACAGGGAGCTGTCCGGTGCGCGCATGTGCTGACAAGAAACGTAAACTCGGAATGGATCAACCGCGTGAGCGGCATCACCCACGCGCAATTCGAGGCCTTGGGACCCATGAACTTGATGAACGAAGACACGCAGCAATTCTCGGATGAAAAGCAAACATCTGCGTCGCAACAAGACCAGCCATCGCTAGCGCAGAAACCCGCCCGCTGTGACGCCGGAAATTGCGGACGCCCGGCTATGTCCTCGCTGGAACTGAAACATTTGTGCGTGGACCATTTCATCGCGTGCTGTTACGAACGCCTGAATGAGTGCAGCGCGAACCGCTTCGCCGATCCCGGGGAGGCCGCGTCCGTCTCGATCGACCGCTTCCTGCATTGCTGCGCGCAGCAAGCAGCCGGACTGGTTCATCCCATGCGCGGCTTAGACAATTTGCAAAGAGCTCGCCTGTTTGACATTCTTCTGTGGGCGTCCGAACTCGCCACCAAAAGGGGCATCGCGTGTCCGACGAAGAAATCGGCGCAATCCAGCGGCTCTTAGCGCACCCGGCCAACTTCGCTTGCGATTTAGAGTCCGCGTTGAATCGCATCCCGTCTATGCCGCCGTAGCACCACGTCCAACTCCACCCTAGATGTTATAGAATCTGCTTCTCTCGAATCCGCATCGCTCGTGCGGAGACGCGACGGAAGACACCGTATCTACAGGCAGAATGAGGACGGCCAAATAGTTTGACGCGGTAGCCATTCTCGCGCATCTATCTGATTTGCGGGGGGACAGCCGTAGAGGCTTCTCAACAAGTGGAGAGAAATCCAATGAAGCAATCGCGAATTCCCAAGTTCCTGGCATACATCGTGCCGCTCATCGCAGTCGCGCTCTTCTACGGTCACAACATTGCCTCGAGGGCGCACGCGCGCACGCAATCGGGACCCCCCGCGCAATCCGCCGCCGCGCCGCCCGAACAGCTCGGCCCCGAAGGCCAAGCCGTGTTGCGCGGCACGATCAACTCCGGAAAGCTCGCGCAACTGCGCTGGCCCGATTTCAGCGATTACACCAAGCTGGTGAAGGAGTTTTACGATTCGTACGGCAATTCCCTCCCGTGGGTCCGCGGTATGCAGCCCACCCCGCAAGCGCAACAGGTCATCGCGCTTCTGTTGCAAGCCGACCAAAAAGGCTTGTCTGTCGAAGATTACGACGGCCCGCGTTGGAGCGACCGCTTGGCGAAACTCAAATCCCCGGCATCACAGCCCTCGGAAACAGATGCCGTGCAATTTGATGTCGCGCTCACCGTCTGCGTCATGAGATATATCTCGGACCTCCATATCGGAAGGGTGAATCCCAAGCACTTCGATTTTGGGCTCGACATCCGGTCCAAGAAATATAATTTGCCGCAGTTCGTGAAAACGAATGTGGTGGACGCCCCCGACGTTGCCGCAGCCCTTGTTCAAGTCGAACCTCCCTACCCGGGCTACCAGCGCACGATCCAGGCGCTGCATGACTATTTGGCGTATGCGAAGGAATACAACGGGCCGCAACTTCCCGCCATTCAAAAAACGATCGCGCCGGGCGATTCCTATGCCGGCGTGCCGCAGCTGATCGCCTTGCTCCGCGTGGTCGGCGACCTACCGGCTGACGCCACCGTCCCAGCCGACAGCACCGTGTATCAAGGTCCGCTGGTGGACGCGCTGAAACATTTTCAGGCTCGATTCGGCCGCACCGCGGATGGACGAATTACCACGCAGACGCTGGCCGATCTAAATGTGCCGCTCAGCACTCGCGTGCGCCAGATGCAGCTGACATTGGAGCGCTGGCGCTGGCTACCACTCGGCCTGCACGCCGCACCGATTGTCGCCAACATTCCGGAATTTCGTCTGCGCGCTTACGACGAAAACTTCAAGGTCGCGCTGACCATGAACGTGGTCGTCGGCAAAGCGTATGACCACAACACGCCGGTGTTTGAAGACAGCATGCAGTACGTCATATTCCGGCCTTATTGGAACGTTCCTTATTCCATCGCCAAATCGGAATACCTTCCGAAGGTGGCGCGTGATCCGAACTATCTCTCCGCGAAGGGATTTGAAGTCGTAAACAGCCGGCAGGAGGTGGTGGCGTCAGGACCTGTAACCGGCGACGTGCTGCAGCAACTCCGGGCCGGAAAACTTTTTATCCGGCAAGCGCCCGGACCTAAGAATGCGCTGGGACTTGTGAAGTTCATTTTTCCAAATGACTACAGCGTGTACATGCACGATACGCCTGCGCAGGAATTCTTTGCAAAGAGCCGGCGTGATTTCAGTCATGGCTGCATTCGCCTCGAAAAACCCGTCGACCTAGCTGTCTGGGTCCTGCGCGATAATCCGGGGTGGAACGCCGATCGCGTGCGCGCGGCAATCAATGGAAGCCCCAACCAGCAGGTAAACCTGGCACATCCGAGTCCAGTGTTGATCGTGTACGCCACGGCGATCGTCACCGAGGATGGCACCGTGCACTTTTACGATGATATCTACGGGCACGACGCGACGCTCGAGAAAGTCCTCGATAAAGGTTACCCGTATCCCGGTTAGTGGTTAGTTGCCCGTAATCAAGCGAGCAGGGCAGTCAAAACACCACTGGCGCACGCGGCCGGTATCGACGTGGATGAAGTCAGAATGAGGGTAGTAGCCCACGCCGCCGCGACGCAACTCCAGCGCCGCCCGGCGCAAAGTGAGCGTGTCAACTCCCGGCATGCGCAGGTCAATTGCTTCCGCTTGAATGTGTAGGCTGTTCTTCGCGACTCCGGTGGTATGGGCGCGCAGCGATTCATTCGTCGAAGGAGTGCGGTAGCCACACACGATGTCAATCTCGCCATTGGGTTGCCCCACCGACGAAGTGAGATCGGCGAGAATATCGTATAAGCGCGGATCGAAATGCCGAACGTCGCCGGTGTTATGGTCGCGCAGGAAATAATCCAACTTGGCGAGCGCGCCGGGAATGTATTGCTCCCCGCGACGGAACACAATCTCAATCCGTTCGCCCGTGTGCGTGTTGTAAAGCCGCAGCAGATGTTCCTGCGCTTGCTGCGTAGACTCGTCGCGCGCTTGTCCACGCGCGCCGGTCAGCGCGAACAAACACAGCATCGCACCTGCCACCAGCAGCCCCCGCGAAATCTTGCCAAACGAATGCATTTTTTGCTCCAGGCTCAATTTTAACATAGCCGGACAATCAGCTAAAGCTACTTGGATTCCCGGTGCTCGGGCGCGCACGTCAGGTTCCAGCTAGCGTGTCAACCCTCGATTCACGTGGCATCTCTAGACGATTTTCCACTTCGCCGCATCCAGGCGCTTCCCTGCCATGCCGGAAGCCCCTGCCAAACCTGCCCCCGGCAACTCCGCGCTCTGCGGCGCCAGAAACTGAATTGTGATCACGACCGCAGGCATCAGAAATATAATCGTCGTGCACACCCACATCAGCGCCGCCGCGCATTCCTGATCCTGCAGCGGCGAAATCCTAAAGACTCGCGGCGCGGAAAGATAAGACGAATACACCACGCGGTCGCAGAACACCAGAAAACCGGAGAGTGCGTCGCAAGGCAGCGTGGCGCAGAAAAGGTACAGGGGAATAATCCATCGCGGCGCCGCTGCAGCACTCGGCCACGGCTGCACCACCGGCCACCAGAACACAAGACCAGCCCCGAAAAAGCAGCCATGCTCGACCTCATGCAACCACTGCAACCGCAATGCCAGTTCAAACACCACCGGGATATGCCACACGATCAACGCCAGTGCCGCAACAAGCCAAGCGATCGCCCCGCGCGTGACAAAACGCCCGAGCCGTTTCACCGGGCCCCATCGCAAGCATGGACCAACCACGCCACGCGCCAGCCACCCCGGCAATCCATGAAGCAGCGGCAGCGCTGGAGCGCCCAGCAAGATCAAAGGCGGTGCGATGGCCATGAGCAGCAGGTGCTGCGCCATGTGCACCGTGAGCGACACGTCATCAAACGCATTCAGCGGAGACCCGATTGCCACCCACACGAAAGCAATTCCGGAAAAAAAGGCAGCAAGCCTCGCCAGCGAAATCAGCCCAGGGAACGCAGAGCGCAAGCGAAGCCAGCCACGCGCGTAAACCAAAGCGGTGAGACCCAGAGCCAGGTCAAGCCCCAGCGGAGCGGACCAGGACTGCAAAATGCCTAGAGCGTCAGCATTCATTTCAATTCTAGGGATGACCGGAGCCGGGCGCGGCCGCGCCAGAGCTTTGCACGATGGTCTGCGAAGCGTTGCGCGCCGGCGATTGTCCGGCGGGATGCAGCGTTTCCAGGAATGCCACCAGCGCCGTGGTCTCCGCAGGGCTCAGATTCTTTCCATAAGCAGGCATGTTGCCGCCGCCCTGAATCACTTGCCGAATCAATTGGTCTTGCGTCAAACGCACGGCCACGGCATCCAGTGCCGGCCCGCGCTTTCCGCCCTGATTGTCGAGCGCATGGCAGTTGTGGCATTGCTTCACCTGAAAAACCAGCGCGCCTTGTCGCTCGAGAGCCGTGCGGTTGTGCAGAAACTCGGACGGAATCGGGATCCCGCTCCAGGCATCCATCACGGGACTCCACGGGGTATGTTCTGCAAGGTGCGTGAATGTTCCCAACGCTACCGCGACCAGCAAAATCGTGAGCACGGCCACGGGCCGTCGCCGCCAGCTCTTTTCGCCTTCGCCGAATGCAAACGGCAAAAAGAGCAGGCCGAGAATTACCACTACGGGTCCAATCAGCAACGCAGGAGTTTCCATGGACGGCGGCAGGAAGGAAAGTACCGCATAGAGCCAGAGAAAGAAGAAATCCGGCTTCGGAACGGTTTGGATAATCGTGGGATTCGGCGGGCCAGACGGACCGAACGGGCCGTAATAGATGGCGCACGCCGCGATCGATAACAGGATGAAGCCATCGAACAGTAGATCTTTCCCCATGCCGTCCGGGAAGAACCGCATGCCGTCCTTCTTGACCAGCTCGTGGTATTCCTTGATATATGTCGCCTTGCGCACCAATCGCCCCGGCATCGGCCACTCATTAATCCCCAGCTTGATCACCATCAATAGGTGCACCGAAACAAACGCGATCAGCAGGCCGGGGACAATAAACACATGCAGCGCAAAGAACCGCGACAGGGTAGCTCCGGCGATAATGGGTCCGCCCAGCATCAGGTTGACGATGAAAGGTCCCATCGCCGGGACGCGACTGGCAATGGAAGCCCCAATTCCCAAGCCCCAGTACGCGTCTTGGTCGAATCGCAACACCTGTCCGGTGAACGCCATGCCCAGCGTCACGAGCAAGAGAAATACGCCGACGATCCAGGTCAGTTCACGCGGATATTTGTACGCCCCGAATAAAAATACCTGGACCATATGGATCAACACAATCGCCACCATAAAGTCCGAACCCCAACCGTGCAGCGCGCGAATGAACCACCCCAGCGAGACCTGATGATTCAAAGTCTGCAGGCTGTTCCAGGCTTCGCCGGCGGACGGGACGTAAATAAACGCGAGCAGTATGCCGGTAACGATTTGCAGCATGAACACGACAAACGCGGCGCTGCCAAAAACATAAAACCAACTGGCGGTTTCGCGCGGAATGCGATGTTCGGCGGTCTCCGTGATGGTTGCGCCAATTTGCAAACGCGCATCCAACCACTCGCCGATTGTTTTGATCAGGCGCATGGCCGTATCTCGCGAACGATATTTGACGCTTGGCCCGGCGTGGGCATCTCGCCGGATTTGATCAACAGGTTTCCGTTTGCAACCTTGTACTGGTATTCGAATAATCCGCGTTCCGGAGGTCCGGAAGCGCGCGCGCCGTCCTGGTAGTAAACACCGCCATGGCAAGGACACATGAACAGACTGGATTGCGGGAACCAGCGCACCGGGCACCCCAGATGTGCGCAATTGATCGCGAAAACCTGAAAATTTTGCCCGTCAACATTGCGTACCCAGCACGCTATATTTGCCGTGTCTCCATCGGTCGGAGAGACCGTAGGGTTTCGATAGGTGGCCAGGCGCGTCTGACCGGAAGGAAACTGCCCGAGGTTGCCCAGCGAAACCCAGCTGTCATAGCTTCCTTTCCGCTCGTGCGCAACGGGGGAAAGCAGGTAGCGCACGATCGGCACAACCAGAATCACACCCACGATGCCGTTCAAGAAGATTCCGATCTTCATGAAGAGATCGCGCCTGCCAAGGTCCGTCGGTAACGTCATCGAACTTCTCCCGTCGATTTGCCACTAGTCGAGTAAGGTTGGCCGGGGAATTTCGCCCGCTGGGAAGCGAGCCAAACCACAACATCGGACACATCCTGCGGCGACATCGGCTTGCCGGGAACATTGCCGCGCCAATCCGGTGCCCCGAGTTCGCGACGGCCCACAATTACAATCGTGCGGAGTTGCTGATCGTTGAGCAGGGCGAGCAACGATCCATCCACGATGGAGCTGGCCTTTTGTCCGCCGCGGCCGTCGGCGCCGTGGCAGGAAGAGCAAAATTCCGTGTAGGCGGCCCAACCATGCAATGCATCGCTCGGCTCCGAAGAAGAATACGGCGGGGGATTTGCGCCGCGCAAAACATCCGGCTGGGCCCAGCGCTGGCGCATTCCTTGGACGAGCGCGTCAATCTGTTTTTCCGTGAGCGTGCCGCCCGCGCTTTGCGCGAACGCGGGCATGGACGTTCCGGAAATTCCATCCGCTGTAGCGTGACGCACGACCGTATCATCGGCGATCGCCAGATACACGGGATCATCAAGCGCAATCGCCGCTCCGCCCTTACCCTCCGCGCCGTGGCACCCCGCGCAGTTCTGGCCGTACAGCGTCGAAAAGTCCGATATCTCGCTCGGTACGACCGGCACTTCGCCCGCCACCGCGCGCCCCGGTGCATTCGCGCATCCGCAAAATAACGCGGAGACGCTCACGGCTCCCAGGATGAGCGCGCGAAACATCATCGGGGTTCGTCCTTGTCCGCTCGTTCTTTCATCAGGCCAGGCGCTTCGAAACCGGCCCGCATCAGAAATGGAACCAACTGCCGGATGCGCACCTGTTCCTGGCGCACTACGACCAATCCAGCCACGATGCCGAACGCGAACTGCGACGCGACGAACCACGGCCAGCTGATAAGTTGGTTCAGCAGCGGGTTCAGCAGTTCCAGGAAGCTGTGGAGCAATCCCGTCCAGAGAATTGGCGCGACTAAGCCACCCAAAATAATGGGGCGGTGCGGAATCATGGGCAGCATGGCACCGTAGAGCAGTCCTACCAACAGTGACGTGAGCAGATGGATGCCCGTCGCCAATAGAAAGCTATCCAGATGGAATGCCTTCAGCGAGGCAATGCTTAGGTGCACCGATTGAGTGTAAACGGTGGCTGCCAGCAGATTAATCGGATACCAGATACTTCCTTCCTTCAGAACGCCGTATAGGCAGGCGAGCACTGCCATGGCCACGCTGCCGGCAAGACCGCCTTTGATACCTGCCGAGACTGGATATGTTTCCAGCGGCAGCAGCGCGCGAGGCAGATCCGGCGCAACCGGCAGCCTGGCGACTTCGCGACGAGAGGTGGAAACCACGGTCGCTTCCACTCTTACTTCAATCGTCTCTTCCTGTTCTTGCGGGAGGACATCCCGGAACCAGCCGACGAGTCCAGCGACAGCGAGAATTGCTCCGAGCAAGCTCACCGCGGTGGTGGTGACCAATCCCGCCAAGAGCAGAGTGATACCAAAAGCCAGGACGATGGGCCAAGCCGTCGGCGCCGGCAGATGGATAGTGCTCCGCGTGGCTTCCGATTTGTGCGATCGCGATTCAGCAGAACTCATGTGACGCGATTTTTCCTTAGCGGCCGATGATGTAAACCACAGTGAACACAATCACCCACACCACATCCACGAAATGCCAATACAGCGAAAAAACTTCCGCGCGCTCGCCGTGCTCCGGTTTCACTTTGCGGAACAGCGTGAAAACCATGGCCAGAGCGATTATCAGCAGCCCCACCGTTACGTGAAATGCGTGCAAGCCGACGAGCGAGTAGTAGGTGGTGCCGAACAGATTTGTGCTGACGGTCAGGCCTTTGTCGTAAATCAAGTGGTGCCACTCACGCCCGGTGCTGACCAGAAAAATCGTGCCGAGCGCCATGGTCACGAACCACCACAATCCAAACGCGCCGACCTTCGCCTGGTGCAGAGCGCGCACGGCGAGATGGATCGTCAGGCTGCTGGAGAGTAGGCAGATCGTGCTCAAAATCGGAAGCTCCAGAACGTCCGCAGGCGTTGGGCCCGCAACACTCTTCCCGATGTAAAAAATGTAGGCGACCACGAAAATTGTGAAGACCGCGGATTCGGCGCCAATCAGGGAGAACATTCCGACGCGTCCGCGCGACGGGAGAACCCATTCGGGCTCTGCTGTGGTTCGTGTGTATGCCGCGCTACTCAATGAAGTTCTCCTGTTTACTCATATTTCCAATCCGGGTCTTCGGGGTGCTTGAGATCCCAAAGCGGGCGCCGGCTGCGCACCACGGGTGTCGTGGCAAAGTCGTAATCGGGCGGCGGTGAACTGGTGGACCACTCGAGCGTCCACGCATCCCAGGGATCATTTCCGGCAGGTTCACCCTTCCGAAGCGACCAGAGAAGATTGACGACGAACACAAGAATAGCTGCGGCTTGAAAGAATGCGCCGATGGTGACGATCAAGTTCCAGAGTTCCCAGCCGCGGCCCGGCTCATAGGTGTAAATCCGGCGCGGCATTCCCAAGATCCCGGGGATATGCATGAAATCAAACGTGAGATGGAACCCGATTAGAAATAGCCAGAAGTGCCATTTCCCGAGCGTCTCGTTGCACATCCTTCCACTCATTTTCGGATACCAGTAGTAGAACGCCCCGAAGAGCGCAAAAACGATTCCCCCAACGATGACGTAATGAAAATGCGCAACCACGAAATAGGAGCCGCTGAGCTGCCAGTTGAACGGCGCCGTCCCCAACATGATTCCCGTCAGGCCAGCGATCAGGAATTGGAACAGGAAGCCAATACAGAAGAGCATCGGAACCCGGAGCAGAATTTTCCCGCCCCACATCGTCCCTAGCCAATTGAATATCTTGATCCCGGTTGGAACAGCGATGGCCACGGTCGTGAAAACGAAGAAACTGTTCCCGTAAGCGCTCATCCCCACCGTGAACATGTGGTGAGCCCAGACGCTGAAGCTGATAAACCCGATGGCGATTGTCGCCGCCACCATGATGGGATACCCGAAGATCGGTTTGCGCGAGAACACTGGGACAATTTCGGATACGAAAGCGAAGGCCGGAACTACCAGGATGTAAACTTCCGGGTGGCCGAAAATCCAGAAGAAGTGCATCCACAGAACTGCGGAACCCCCTGCTTGTGTATCAAAAAAGTGTCCGCCAAGATAACGATCGATGCAGAGCATGATCTGTGCCGCGGTGAGAGGCGATATGCAAAAGATAACCATCCCGCCCACCACGAGATTTAGCCATGCCAGCAACGGCATCTTTCCGAGAGTCATGCCGGGGCAGCGCATGCACAGGATAGTAGCTATGAAATTGACCCCTGCGCCGATGCTGCCGATGCCGGAGACAAGCAGCGCCAGCGTCCAGAAATCGGTGCTGTGCCCGACTGAGAATGCGCGCGAAGTAAGTGGTGCGTAGGCCCACCATCCAACGTCGGGAGCAGTCCCCGCGCCGTAAAGCCCATTGCCGCCGATGAAGCTGAAGTAAAGAAGCAGCCCTCCAAAAGCAGTCATCCAGAAACTAAAGGCGTTCAGCCGTGGAAAGGCCATGTCCCTGGCGCCAATCATCAGCGGAATCAGATAGGTGCCGAATCCAAAAAGGATGGGCATGACCATGAAGAAAATCATCGTGGTGCCATGCATCGTCATCATGCGATTGAAAGTCTGGGGCGAAACGAAATGATTGTGAGGAACGATCAGCTGAATGCGCATAATGATGGCTTCGATACCGGCAACGACGAGAAAGAAAAGCGCATAGAGGATGTACAAAATCCCCAGTTTCTTGTGATCCACGGTGACAACCCAGTCGTGCAGCCTCTCGCCGATCGGCCGCGCGGACTCGATCACCGTACCCAGTGCAATGGATTCAGACGACATGCGCCTACGCCCTCACGCTCATCGAAGCGTCTCCAGATAATCCGTCAGCGCCTCCAGGTCCTTTTCATTTAATTGCATCGCCGGCATCAACGACCCCGGCTTGATCGAATCTGGCTGCTCAATCCATGCGCGCAGGTTCTCGCGCGTATTCGGCGCCGCGCCCGCAGCGATGGTATCGCGGCTCATCAAATGCGTCAGATCCGGACCGAAACGCCCATCCGCCACCGTCCCCGCCACCGCATGGCAATTCACGCAGGCCGTGGTCTCGAAGATCCGCCGGCCTTCTGCGACCGTATCATTACTCACCCACAGCCTCTTTTGCTCCCGCACCCACTCGTCAAACTGTTGCGGCGAATCCACGTACACACGCAACAGCATCTTCGCGTGCTGGGTGCCGCAGTATTGCGCGCATTGACCCAGATACACTCCGGTTTCTTGAGGATCGATCCAGATGTGGTTCGAGCGATTGGGAATCAGATCGGTCTTCCCGGCCAGTTGCGGCACCCAGAAACTGTGGTCGGTATCCGCAGAAAGCAAAGTAAGAAATGTGGGCGTCGAATTCGCAGGATTGCTCGCCGGCACATGCAGCTCGTTGGCGGTGACAACGCCGAGAGTCGGATAGCGAAATTCCCACCAAAACTGATGGCCGATGGCGATGACCTCGATCGCTCCCGCAGGTTTCGGAGCGTCCTGGATGGAATGGATCACGCGCGCGGTGGCCAGGAAAAGCACCAGTACGATGAGGATGGGAATCACGGTCCAAGCAAGTTCCACCTGATTACTGCCATAAACTTGCGCGGGCTCGCGGCCATCGTCGCCATCGCGCTGGCGGAACTTTCTAACGGAGTACGCCAGCAAGCTGAACACAACCGCAAAAATGGCGCCGGTGATCGCCAGGACCAGCAGCGACAAATGCAAGATCGAGTTTGCAGGCGTCGACTGCGGCCGAAAGATGCTAGGAATCTGCGATGGATCGGCCGGAGCACCAAAACACAGCGTCGCCGCAAGCAACACCCCCGGGAGCAATGCGGCTATAGCCGCAACCTCACGTGCGAGGCTCCGAACCTGGCGAGCCTGCCTCACCTCGCTGTCGGCGTCCGCTGTGCTGGCCTTGCGCATTTTCCCCCTGTCGGCTCCAGACACCTGCTAACTGACGCCCGCTCTTTCGTCAAGTGCAATCGAACTGCCGACTGGTAGGAAGAAGCTTCCCCGTCGCAAATGCCTGAAAGAAAAGGCACATCAACGAAGCCGCGATCGTTCGTCAAATTCGGCACGCCAGCCTCGCGACGACCACAGGTTGACGACTGTCAGCCCGCTGACACTTCCAATCCAATTTTCATCGCGCAACTGCAAGTCGCTAGCACGGCCTGCGCGGCCCACTCACATCTCGCCCGCATCGCAAGTAATTCCAAAAGCGCGTTGTCGCCTTCCTGTTCGAGTTTTTCAAACGAGCGGACGTCCACATAGTCGCTAGCTTCCTCGGTTTTGTTGGGAGATTTAGAGCGGATGAGTAGTTGGCTGGGAGGCCTGGACTCGAACCAGGATAATCAGATCCAGAATCTGATGTACTGCCAATTGTACGACCTCCCAGCCGAGGGGGAGGCAACAAAAAAGGGCCGTTCGCACGACCCTAACCTACTTTACTGGTGGAACCGAAGTTCGTCAACCACCTGCGCGCACATCAACGCTCCAGCCTCCCACGAATTCCACAGGAATATAGGGCCGAGAATAGCGGAGAAATTATTTATGGCCCGCTGACCGCTACGCCCCGCGACGCCGTTGCCATTCGCCTCTCGCCAGCTCATAGAAATTGATGATGCGGCCGCGCCCGCGAATTTCTTCCCGCCGCACATATTTGAAACCGAAGTTATGCAAGATATGTTCCGAGGCGGTGTTGCCTTTTTCGACGTCCGCCTCCACGCGATCCAGCCCCAATCTCGTAAACGCAGCATTAATGAAAGCACGCGACGCCTCGGTGGCAAGCCCGCGTCCCCAGTAAGGACGCGCGAAATAGTACCCGAGACTTGCTCCCAACTCCTCGCCCGGAGCACGCAGCCCGCAACATCCAATGTACTTTCCTGCTTCCTTGAAAACTGTCGCCCACAAACCGTAAGTTTCCTCCGGCCTGCCCAGATACTGTTCCCGAAAGCGAGACTGCGCCTTCTCCACCGGCCAAGCCTGCCCTCCCACATAGCGCCGGACTTCAGCGTCGGTATGCATGCTCACAAAATCCGCTTCGTCGCCGGACTCGTGTGACCGGAAGAGCAATCGTTCTGTCTCCAGAAAAATCATGGCGCCTGCCCAACGCGTGAAAACTCTATCACAGCAGCGGATGCAGCCCGCCCAAAACGCTTGCTTGCCCCGCCGTCAACCTTTAAGTTAGGCTCCTGCAATCGTGACGCCTCATACCGAAGCCGACATTCGCGTGGGCACGTCAGCGTTCACCGCTGCAGGTTGGGAAGGCACGTTCTATCCCGCCGGAATGCAGTCCCGCGATTTTCTGAGCTTCTACGCCACTAAATTCAATACTGTCGAAGTAGATAGCACGTTCTACCGCACGCCGGCGCGCTCCACTATCATCGGCTGGGCCAACAAGACCCCGCCCGGTTTCGCATTCGCGCTGAAGATTCCCCAAGTCATCACCCACGAAAAGTGCCTCGAGGATTGTGACGACGAATTCAAGACCTTCGTGGACACCGCCGAAGGCCTGGGAAAAGGCAAGCTCGGCCCGATGCTCTTGCAGTTCCCCTACTTCAATCGCACGAAGTTCAAAACCGGCGGCGAGTTTCTCGCGCGCCTGCGTCCCTTCTTGAAGAAACTTCCGCAAGGGCATCAGTTTGCAGTTGAAATCCGCAACAAGAATTGGTTCGATGAGAAGTTCACGGAAACCTTGCGGGAACACAACGTTGCGCTGGCGGTCATTGATCAGGCCTGGATGCCGGGAATTGCCGAGCTGACCAACCGCCTTGATCCCATCACTTCCGACTTTACCTACGTGCGTTGGCTGGGCGACCGCAAAGGAATCGAGGCGCAGACCAAGGTTTGGGACAAGACCATTGTTGACCGCCGCCCCGCCTTATCCCGCTGGGTGGACTACTGTTACCAAACCACCCGCCGCGGCGTCAAAGTGTATGCCTACGCGAACAACCACTATGCCGGCCATGCTCCTGCCACGGTCGCGGTGTTCCTGGAGCTTTGGGAGAAGCAGAAAATGAAATCCTGAGGCCGCCTGCATTCGTGGCCGCGAACTGGGTATGATGGTGAACGAATGAACGAGCTATTCAAGCAGGCGATGTCTCTCGGGCTGGTTGGGAAGTGCGTCGCCGCGATTGTCGGCATCCTACTGATTCATGCCGGCTTTCGTGTACTCGAACAAACTCTGCCCCGCCACTTTGGCCGTGTTGATGAACGCTATCGAGTTCGCAAGTTCGTGGTCTTTTCCGGATACATAGCGATTCTTCTTTTCGTCACCATCCTCTTTGAGGATCGCCTGGGCCGCCTCAGCTTTGCCCTCGGTGTGGCCGGCGCTGGCGTGGCGGTCGCTCTGCAAGATGTGCTGGCCAGCATTGCGGGCGCGTTCTCCATCGGATTTTCGAAGCTCTACACGGTCGGAGACAGAGTTCAGATCGGTGATACCCGCGGCGACGTGATTGATATCAGTCTGCTGCGCACCACTTTGATGGAAGTCGGCAGCTGGGTCGGCCGCGACCTGTACAGCGGCCGCATCGTGCGCATTCCCAATAACGCCGTCTTGAAAGGTTCCATTTTCAATTACTCGCAAGGCTTCCGCTTCATCTGGGACCAGATCAAAGTGGTGCTCACCATTACCAGCGATGCAGCCCTAGCCAGAGCCATGCTGCTGCGCGTAGCCACAGAAGTGATTGGCGAGTACCTGGTCGAGGCGCAGAACTCCTGGAACGCGGTGAGTGACGACTACCGTACGGAAAACCCTCCCATCGAGCCCGTCGTCGCGCTCGCGGTGAATGCCGCCTCGCTGGAATTTACCGTCAGCTACGTAGTGGACTACACCAAGCGCACGATCATGCTGGATCGCTTGTTCACGAAAATTGTCCAAGAAGTCGCGAAGAGCAATGGCCGTCTCGCATGGGCGTCCTCGGGCGTCACGGTGGTTAACCAGATACCGCCGCCCGACCCTACCGACTCCCGCCCGGCAACTGCACCCCCTGGCGCACTCCATGCCAGCGAATCTCGCTGAGCGCTACGCGAAAAACGGCCTTATTCGCCGCGCCCGCGGTGTCGCTTACGGTTTGGCCATGACGATGTTCCGGACGTGAATCATATCCGAGCGTCCATCCAAAACGCCGGTCACCAGCACATCCTTCCCAAGATACTTTTGCGCCTGCGCCTGATCGTCCAGGTGGTACCACACTTCGTTTACATCATCGCGGAGTATGAATCGGTCGCCATTCTGCGAAACGATCTTGCCCGTAAACGTACTAGCCGCGGGTTCATCGCCGGGCTGAGCCATTAGGAACCTTGACGGTGCAACCGAAGCCCGGAGTTGGTTCGACTGACCGCCCATGATCAAGAAAGCGGCGCAGCAAAAGAACAATGACGTAAAGCGTAGCCCTGAAGTTTTGCTCACAACCCACCTCGCGAAGAAATTGGGCGGGCGAACCAAATCATAGTGGCCGCAAGAAGGATCTCCCCTCGGGTGATCCCTGTAAAAAGGGCCTCATCAGGGCTGTAGGACGCTAAGCCAAGAATGGAAGCTGGAAGACGAAATGAGAGTCCGCCGGGGAGGATTCAAAACCGTCCAATAAAAACAAGTACTCTCGCCTCCGCCGATGTATTACGCACCGCGCGTGCGGTCGATTTGTCCGCGCGGACAGACGGCGTCTCTAGGGCAGCGCGGAGGGCGCAAGGCCTGCTTGGCGCGCGGCATCTTCGTTCTCGCCGAGCGCGCTTTGGAGCTGTTTGGCACGATTGTCGAGGCTCTGGATCCGGTTAGTGGTCAGGTTGCCGCCCCATCCCGGCGTGGGTGGCTGAAGCACAATGCCTTGCGCCGCGGCTTGGCTGGACATTTCCGCCAGTTGGTTCTGGACGCCGTTGAGTTTGCCTATCAGGTCGCTCTGCCTTTCGATCAGTGCCGCTCGTTCCTGTGCCGGGCTGAGCGGTTTGCGCGCGGCTTGCAGAATGGCGGATGGGTCCTGAAATACAACGGGCGGCACGCCGTTTTGCTGCGCGGTATTCTGAAGATCGTTGAGCTGCTGCTCGATTTCTTGCCGGCGCGTCACCAGCTGCTGAATCGCGTTGTCCGTGGTGATACCCTCGCACGGTGCGTCAAATCGTAGCCCAATGGTCACCCCGGAGTCCGTTCCGGTGTCGCGGAAATCGCTCAAGTTTTCTTCCGTGCTGTTGACGCGGTCGAGTTCCGCGTAGAGCGATTCAACCTGCGCCGCATACCACACTGGATTATTCTCGCGACTCACCGGCGCGCTCGCGGTGCTCGGAGGCCGCGAAACAGCAGCCGTCCGCCGCGCCGCTGGCGGCGTGTACGCGCTCTCAGGATAAGTCTGCAAGTCACTCGCCAGCGCTTGCGGCTTCGGCCACATCTGGTCAAGATCGTCGTTGGTGTACACTTTCTTTTCGCGGTCCGGGCGAGCCGCGGTGGTGGATGGCGCCGCGGGCTTATCTTCGCCCGACGCAAATGCAGGGATCGCGATTACGCAAGAGAGGGCTGCGGTGAGAACCGCCGGGAAGAGCCAAACCGCACATATTGAGTTGCGCATGGACGTACCTCCGTCCCTCAGCTCGTGAAGTATCGCATGCAGGGCAAACGGATGTAAATGAGGACTCGCGGCCGCAGAGCCGGCAGCGAGTCCAAGGGTGCTCGCGTTGGCGATGGCAGGAGCGAGCGACCCGGATGGAAGGCATCGCTCTGATTTTCTATGTCATCGAACAGACCAGAAAGGAAGGCACATGAAACTTGATCCGAAGAAGACAGCATTGCTTACTCTTGATTTCCAGAAAGGCATTTTTGGATTCATCCCCGCTGCTGATGGCATAATCCCCAACGCGTCCAAAGCCGTGGAATTTGCGCGCAAAAAACAATTTCAAATCATCCACGTGGGACTGGGATTCTCCGCCGGCCATCCCGAAATTTCAGATACGGAATCCCGCTTCAAGCTCGTGAAAGAAAACAATCTCTTCGTAATTGGCACCCCTTCCAACGAATTTCACAACGCCATCGCTCGCCCCGGAGATCTCGTCGTCTATAAGCAGCGAGTCGGCGCTTTTTCGGAGAACCAGCTGCACTTGATTCTGCGCTCTCGCGGCATTGAGAATCTGGTGCTCTTCGGAATCTCCACCAGCGGCATCACTCTCTCCACGGTTCGGCGCGCCGCCGACCTGGATTTCCGCTGCGTCGTCCTCAAAGACGCCTGCTTCGATGCCGATGAGGAAGTTCACCGCGTTCTGACGGAGAAGGTTTTCCCGTCGCAAGCATCAGTCCTCACCGTGGATGCCTTCATCGCCGAACAGGGCGACTGACAGAACACGGACGTTCGCGAGCTTCGTCACTTCCCCGACGTGAAAGTGATTCTTACAAACGGAGAGGTCAGCGACGCTCAGTAGGCGCGTGGGCGGCGCAGGCGTTCGTGCACCTCGGTGCGCACAGCAGGCGCAGAGCAAAGCGCCATTCCGGAGAATGGCGTTCCCAGGAAAACATGCGCCAAAATGGGTCTCGCGGCGCCGGTCGTCTCGCGCCGTCATCCTGAGCCCGCTGAAGCCGGCGAAGCCTGCCCGCCGCAGGCAGGGATCTCTCTCTGCGCATCCCGTCTGTGCTTGGCGCAGGCCAAATTGTGCGCGCCAAACATGCGATTGTCGGCCGATTAGAATCGGAATTCTCCGTTGGTTTTCAATGGGTAGCGCCGATTTCTAAATGCGGTGCAGCCAATTAGAGATAGTGGAGCACGATCGAGACCCTGCCCCAGCGAATCAAAGAAAACAGCCGAAAAACTAGCGATTAGAACGCGCGTGCAATGGGGCAGTGACGAGTGAATCGTGATTCGTGACCGACGGCCCGCGACCGGTGAACCACGCGAGGGGGGCGCAGAGCAATGGCCATCAGCGCTGAGCGCCGGAGTGCATCGCTCGATCGTTTCTCCGGGTTCATATTTTGGTTTCCATGCGGTGTTCCCATTGTGGCAATGGAAAGGCAGCTGTACGCCAGGATAGATTTGTGCCAACTGGCCAAAAATGAGCCGCAAGCTGTACTTTTTTGCGATGAAAAATGGGACAGCTGTAGGTTCGTGAGATTCGGCGAAGGCGTGTTGAATGCGCGTGAAGCGAGAAGCGCGAGTTCACGGAGGGATTTCGACAACGGAGCGTCAGAACCCGCAAATTCCTAATGCGTTTGTTTGGGTAGTAGAGAAGGGTCGGCCACTCGCCCGAGGAGCGCCGACCGCTTCCCGCGATGAATTGCGCGATGCGCCGCAGTTCTTGGGCGATCTTGGTGGGGCTTCCGGATCATATGGTTGCCGAATCGTCCGTCGCCTCGCCTGTTTCAGCAAAAAGCAATGTCCGCACATGGTCCATCAAACGCCCGAGGTCCCCCTTGGGAACGACCAAATCCACACACAAATCCTTCGCGAACAACTCATTGACGGTACTGGCATGGAGCGTGAGGAGAATAATGGGAACAGTGGGCATGATTTTCTTCAGCTCACACGCGGCCTCAAGCCCATTCATTTTGGGCATGGATAAGTCCATTATTACTAAATCGGGTTTGCACTGCTTGGCCAGAGAAATTGCCTCGTAGCCGTCAGCCGCCTGCGCGCACAGTTCACAATCCTTCTCGATTGCAAGCAACCTGTAGAGGGCCTGGCCAACTATCGGGCTGTCGTCTGCTAGCAGTATCGTTTTTGGCATCTGGCTCCCGTGCTATTCCCCTAGGTTAGCCGCGCCGATCAAAAAGAGCGATACATGGAAATCTGTATTTGGCCGATGGCGGTGCGGGGGCGTCGTCGAATCGAAATCGGGCAAGTGGCTGAACCCTCCACACCGCCCGCGTGAATGTCTTTGGGTTTTCAGGGTGCCCACACTCTGCGCAGGCAAGGGTGGGGATTTTGAAGTGATGTTACGAAACGCGCCCGGTCGGGTACCCGCCTCGACGAAATGTGCATCGGGATAGTCAGGCTTCAGCGACGGGTTCGGTCTGATTTGCGAGGCGCCGCGACGAGGGGAAGCCATGATCTTGCGGAATAGACGGGGTAAAGGCGCGATCAAATCCAGAGATCAGGTAGGTGAACCAGCTTTCGACATCGGCCTCGGTGATCTGCTCGGCTCGAAACAGCGAACTGTGCCGGAGGTCAACGACACATTCCTCGACGCCCAGCAGGTGGTAAAACCAGGTGAGGAAATTCGGACATAAGAGGTTACGCCATTTCCTGGTCATGAAAACGACTGTTGGCTGGGGACCCCAGCTCTCCAGTTGCAGCAGGTAATCCTGGCCGTGCCGCTGGAAGCAGAAACTGCGGACCAGCGCCTCCGGCGGGAGATAAGACTGCATTTCAATCAGCAGTTCACCGGCCTTGAAGTTGACCGTATCGGCGATGCGACCCATTGTCGCGAGGAGTTCCGACCGATCCAGCTGCTCGCGAAAGATGACCGAGTAACGACCGCTGTCTCTTCCCTTAACATTGTGCTCCAAGAACTGCCAAAGAGACGGCGTACGACGGGTCATCGGAGTCCTTTCGCACGGTCGATAGTTGGCGACGGCGGCCTGTTGATTTTCGGGCAGTCCTGCCTTACGGCGTGCGCTGGCTAGAAAGCTGCCCGGACCGGTAGTGCGACCGCTTCGATCGGGAGGGCAGCTTCGATCATGGCGCCGACTTCGAAGAGACCCGCAGCCTCCGACCCTCGGCCCACAGCCGCAACACGGCCTTCAACGCGTGCACTACTTGAGCCGGATCCGAAACCTCGCTCATCCGCCACGCGCCGCGCACAGCGCGAAGTTCCCGTTCCGCAAGCTCGGTGGCAAAGCCCGCGGATGTGAGGATCGCCAGCGGAACTCCGCCAAAAATGGGTTCACTGCTAATCTCGCGCAGGATTGCAGGTACATTTCCGCCATGAACCCTCAGGTCCAGCACCAAGAAATCCGAACGCTCCGCGCCGGTCCGCTCCGAGCCCCGCGACACCATGCGAACCAGCTCGGAACCGCTGGCAGCGTCACATGAACGGCCGCACAAGTTCTGACTGCGAGCCGCGTCCTCGATCGACCTTGAATCGCCGCCGTAGCCTTGTACCAATAGAATTGGCGTGAGCCCTTCGAGGGTGGGCGGCGTCACGTTTCGAGACTGGACTTGCGCTGAGAGCCTTTCGCGCAAGAGATGAACCAATTCGGAAGGGGAT
>Ga0210394_10001039_pt1 | contig 48020 bp, 40 predicted proteins | sample IncBWC12MmetaG_FD_160121 | JGI IMG/M metagenome (GOLD analysis project Ga0210394, IMG submission 160121) | Forest soil microbial communities from Barre Woods Harvard Forest LTER site, Petersham, Massachusetts, United States - Inc-BW-C-12-M | ecosystem: Environmental > Terrestrial > Soil >...
GAACCTATTTTGTCCGATATACCCAGCAGGTCGGCACCGGCGACCGTGGCGGACTGGATCGCCTGCATCGGGGTCATGCCGTTCTGTACCATGAAGTTGAACTCGCGGGCGTTCCGGCCGAACGGGCAGACGCCGATGTCGGTGCCGAAAGCAATCTTCAACCCGGCGTTAACCGCCTTGCGGAAGTTCTGCAGCTGGACAGTCATGATCTGATTGGCCTTCGCGACGAACTCCGGCGGGTAGTTTCCCCCGACGCATTCACGGACCTCTAATGTCGGTACGAGGTAGGTACCATGCTGCTTCATCAGCATCCGCCCCTCGTCGTCCATTAGAGTGCCGTGCTCGATGGAGGCCGCCCCGGCGCGCACGGCGGCCTTGATGCCGTCCGGGCCGTGCGCATGCACTGCTACCTTGAGGCCGAAATTGTGGGCCTCCTCGACGGCCGCCATCAATTCCTCGGGTGTCGCCTCACGCCCGGACGGGTTGCTGTTGTGCGTGAGCACCGCGCCGGTCGCGAAAACCTTGATCACGTCCACGCGCTGTCCTGCGAGTGCCCGGATACGTTCGCGTACTTCATTCGGCGAATTGGCGTTGCCGAAGCGCAAATCCCACGGCAGCGTGACATCGGGAGCAAACCCGGTCACCGCGCCGGCTCCTCCGGTTATCGTCACATACGCTCCGGCGACGTACATGCGCGGTCCGACAACATCGCCGCGATTGATCGCATCACGAAGTGCGACGTCGACCAGCGCGCGATACGAGCCGAGATCACGGACAGTAGTGAATCCGGCGAGCAGCACGGCGCGGGCGTTCGGCAGCGATCCCAACGCACGTTCGGCGGCGGTGTGTTGGAGCTCGCCGAGCGGATCCTGACTCTTGATGTCGATAGTCAGGTGCGTGTGGGCGTCGATGAGCCCCGGTAGAACCGTGTAGCCGCTCAGGTCCACGACACGTGCGCCGGAGGGCACTTCAATCGTCGGGCCAATCTCGGCAATGAGCCCGTCCCTGGCGAGAATCGTCTGTGCATCGAGCAGGCGGCCGGAATCAGTGTCGATGAGGTGTCCCGCCCGAATCACCGTAACGGTGCCGTCCGCGCGTCCGGGACCAGCGGTGCTTACGGCGATGAGGAGACAGCCGATGATGGCGCACAATTTCATCCTTCCCCCTACCAACGGACCGCGGGTAGGGACAATTCTGTACGTAAACCTACAATTGCGCCATCGGCGCGCGTTTAGCGGGCAGTGGGAAGGGCCGGATTTCTCCGCGGGTGGGATCTTAGCGCGGGCGGGATTTCAGCCCGGTTACGATTAATTCAAACGACCGAGTTGGTGGCCAAACGTTTTCGCAATGTCCCAGAGCGAGACCAAAATCACCAGCAGCCACGTGGCGAGCCTGATCCAGCGCAGCGGCGCCTCCCAGGACATCAATTGATACGAATCGTAGACGGCAGACGACCCCGTGATTCTCGTCGACAAAGATCTGTCGCGCTTTCTTCGGTTCGGACTCTTGAGCAAATCTATCTTTGCCGCCATGTTGAAAACTTTCCCTGCCGTGTACCCTTCGCCACAGAATTGTCTGCGCAAAAATTCGCGGAAGTAACTAGTAGATCACCCCACATGATTTGTCATATTAACCTGGCGGTCTGCTGTGCTATGGTGCTTGCAGCCATGTGCCGAATAGCGATCGCAAGCACGTCCCAGCTGATTTTGATCACTGCCGTATTTCTGGGCGCCATGCCGACGGTTTCGTACTCGCAAGAACTCGAAGAGGTAAGCGCTGCGGGCGTGAAGGCGATCCTCGCCCAGCCCGGAATCGAGATCACCGGCGCCCGTGATGCCGATGTGACGATCGTCGAATACTTCGACTATAACTGCCCGTTTTGTAAACGGTTGATTCCAACGTTTCAACATCTCATTGCCAGTGATCGTAAAATAGCCATTGTATACAAGGATTGGCCGATACTCGGAGAAATCTCGGTATACGCGGCGCGCTGTGCGCTGGCGGCACGGTGGCAAGGCAAGTATTTCATCGCCCACGATGCATTGCTCGCCGCGACTCATTTGTCGCAGGACAGTCAAGTAGATGCGACCTTGGGACGCGCCGGCGTCGATGTTGTTAGGCTGAAGAATGATTTAACAGCGCATGCCCAGGAGATCACGGCGCTGCTCGCGCGCAATGCCTCGGAAGCGCGCTCCCTGCAGCTCGACGGCACTCCAGGAATTATTGTCGGCAGGCAATTGATGCCCGGTGGCGCCGAATTGAACTACTTTCAGAAATTGATTGCCGCGGCCCGGCACGACAAGTGAGTGCAACTCGTGCGCGACAATGCGGGGTTGCCCACACCCGCAAATCACTGAGCGACCATTGCGTCAACTGCAGGAGCATCCATGTCGTCCGGCCCAATCCAAATCTGGCATCAACTCGTCCGAGAACGCGACACCGAGGGCCTTGATGCGCTGCTCGCCGACGAGGCGATCTTCTACTCGCCCGTGGTGCATACCCCACAAGTGGGAAAAGCCATCACGAAGACGTATCTCACCGCCGCATTTCACGTGTTTTTCAACGAGTCGTTTCGCTACGTCCGTGAGGTATCTGCGCATCGAGACGCCGTGCTGGAATTTGAGGTTGAGTTGGACGGCATCACCGTCAACGGCGTCGACATGATCAAGTGGAACGAAGCCGGAAAAATAACCCAGTTCAAAGTGATGCTACGCCCGTTAAAGGCAGTCAACCTGATTCATCAGAAGATGGCGGCAATGCTGCAGCAGTCCCGGGGGTAAGCTTATCCAACGTTTCGTTCTTCCGTAATGGGAGTAGCTTCATGCGCGCCGGCAAGAAGTGTCTTATGGTCGCTCGGTTTATGGTGTTCGCGGGTTTTGCAATCACAGCCGCCCCGGCCGCCGAGTGGCAGACTGCAACCCCGCAGAGCGTGGGAGCGGATCCGACACAGTTAATGCAATTGGGCGAGGCGATCGGCCGCGGCGATTTTCCAAAGACCACGAGTGTCCTGATCGTCCTTCGCGACCACCTGATCTACGAGCGCTATTTCGGGGATGGCCGGCCCGATCTGCTCAACGATACACGGTCGGCTACCAAATCGATCACATCGCTCGCGGTCGGCGCTGCTATTCGTGACCGCAAGATCCCTTCCAAGGACGCTCCTGCTTTCGAATTTCTCGCGGATTTGGCGCCGTTCCGGAACGACACCGCGCTCAAAAGCGAGATCACGGTCGAGGATCTGCTGACCATGTCCTCGGCGTTGGCTTGCGACGACAATGTGGATGCAAGCCCAGGGAACGAAGACAGAATGCACGAACAGCAGCGCTGGGCGCGCTGGGCGGTCGATCTGCCGACGAAACAGGACTATCAGCGCGATGTTAACGGCCGTGGGCCGTTCTCGTATTGTACCGCCGGTGTGTTTCTCCTTGGCCAGATCCTCCAGCGCGCCTCGCGCGCGCCGGTCGATCAATATATTGAGCAGACTATTCTCCGGCCGCTCGGCATCTCAAAATGGGAGTGGCCACGTTCGCCGTCGGGCGAGGTGATGACCGGCGGCGGCCTGCGACTGCGCTCACGCGATTTGGCCAAGATTGCCTGGATGCTGGTCAACAGTGGACGCACAGGGAAGCACAGCATCGTGCCGGCCGAATGGGTCAGTGCAGCGACCACCGTCCATGTTAAGGCCAATCTCGAACAAGGTTACGGATATCTATTTTGGCAGCGAACCTATGCGTCCAAGTGCGGCTTGATATCCGGCTGGTACATGTCCGGCAACGGTGGCAACGCTGTCGTAGTGCTAAAGAACCTTGGCGCGGCCATCGTAATCACACGCACAAACTACAATACTCGCGGAATGCATCAGCAGACTGTCGATTTGCTGGAGAAGTACGTGCTACCCGCGCTGCCGTGTACCAGTGCCGGTCAGTAACTGTTAAATCCCTATCGCGGACTGGCAGCTGCGCGCGATACTGAGTCCGGGTCAAACCTTCTTTTCGAGCTGGAGTGGGCAATGTCAACCTCGAAGTTGATACTCGATCATGTTTATGGGCACGAGAAGGCACACGCCAATCGTGTCTGGCTTACCCAGCCCGTCGCCGGCGGGCGGGTGGTGGAGTTCACCTGGGGTCAAACCTTGGATCAGGCTCGGCGCATGGCGGCCCACCTGCAGGGCCTTGGGTTTGCGCCGGGGTTTCGAATCGCCGTCCTCTCGAGCAACTGTGCTCATTTCATCATGACGGAGTTGGCCATCTGGATGGCCGGCGGAAGCACGGTTGCGATTTATCCGACCGAGACCGCCGAGACGGTGCGCTACGTTCTCGAGCACAGCGAGGCTAGCCTGCTATTTGTCGGCAAGCTTGACAACTGGGGATCGCAAGCCGCCGCCGTATCGGACAACCTGCCGTGCATCGCGCTGCCGCTGGCTCCGCACACCGAGTTTGAAACTTGGGATGCCATCATCGCGCGCACCGCGCCGTTGACCGGGCGCCCGTCGCGGGCGGCTTCGGACCTGGCAATGTTGCTTTATACCTCGGGCTCCACTGGGCAGCCAAAAGGCGTGATGCAAGAATTTGGCGCCATCACCAAGGCCACCGAATGCGGCCTGAGCGACTCCGTTTTTCAGTTGCCAACAGAGGTGGGGCGGCGCGTGTTGTCCTACCTGCCCGTGGCTCACGTTTATGACCGGGCCATGATTTGCAGGGGGTTGGTCGAGGGGATCATGCATTTTTTCTTCACCGAATCGCGTGCGACGTTTTTGACGGACATACAACGAGCTCGGCCGACTGTGTTCTGTTCCGTGCCCCGCCTGTGGCTCAAGTTCCAGCAAAGTGTTCTTGCGAGCATGCCGGCTGCGCAGCTCGATGCGATGCTCGAGGACCCCAAAGCGGCCCCGGCGGTAAGGCGCAAGGTTTTGGCCAGTCTCGGGCTCGATGAAGTTCGAGTTGCTGTGAGTGGCTCCGCGCCGATTCCGCCTTCGCTGTTGGATTGGTACCGTCGCTTGGGCTTGAACATGGTGGAGGGATACGGCATGACCGAGGACTTCGCCCTATCACACCGGACCACGGGCGAACTGAACGCGCCAGGGTTTGTCGGCGTGCCGGCTCCCGGTGTGGAGATTCGGCTCGCCGAAGACGGCGAAATTCTCATCAAGTCACCGGGACGGTTGGCCGGCTATTACAAGCGCCCCGATTTGGATGCGGAAAGCTTCACCGACGATGGCTTTTTTCGCACCGGCGACCTTGGCGAGCGTCGAGCCGATGGCCAATTGCGAATCATCGGACGCAAAAAAGAGCTATTCAAGACTGCCAAGGGCAAGTACGTCGCACCAGCGCCTATCGAGAATTGTTTGAGCGCGCACCCCATTGTGGAACTCGCGATGGTATCGGGAGTAGGGCAGCCGGCTCCCTATGCAGTTTTGGTAATCGCCGAGCAATTGCGTCCCAGCCTTGCGGACCCTGATGTCCGGGCGCATGTCGACAGCGAACTACACAATTTGTTGCGTGAAGTGAACCGGGATCTGGCGACGTACGAGCAGCTTCGGTTCCTGGTGGTGGCGCCTGAACCATGGTCGATCGAGAATGGCTGTCTTACGCCCACGATGAAAATCAAACGCAGCCGCATAGAGGCCTCTTTCACGGAGCAAGTGGGCAACTGGTATGAGCGCGAGCGTGCGGTGCTGTGGGCGTGAGATCCTGAAGCGTTGCGTTGTGATGCGTTCGCCCGATGCGTGCGGTTGGTCGAGCGGCTAGCTTGCCAGCTGCCCGGGGCGGGCCGCAGCGTTGTCGGAGCGTCGTTCGCCAATGGTGATTCGCCACAGGAGCCTGCGATGCCCCTGGTAGCCGCCAGTGGCGGCATGCAGTAAGCAGCGGTTGTCCCACAGCGTCAACAATCCCGGCGACCAACGGTGTCGGTAGATGAACTGAGGTTTGCTCTGGTGCGCGAACAGCTCGGTCAACAGCGTCGCCGCATCGGCCTCGCGCATGCCTTCGATGCCGATGGTGTAACCCATGTTCACAAAGAGGGCCGGCCGGCCGGTTTCCGGGTGGCGCCTGACCAAGGGATGCTGCTGGGTTGCCATTGCGCTTTCCGAATAGCGGATGGCCATCGAACGGCCCCGATCGCGCTCGCCGTACATTCCGCCGGGCGCATAGCCACGGCGAGCCGAATGGATCCCTTTCAGGTTCGCAATCCTCGTCTTCATCGCGTCCGATAGAGCGTCGTAAGCGGCGTACTGGTTCGCAAACAGCGTGTCGCCGCCGACTGGTGGGATGACCTTGCCGTACAGCAGCGTGCCGGCCGGCGGCGGATCGAGAAAACTCCAGTCCGAATGCCATGCCTCGGCAAACACGGGAGTGGTTTCGTCGGCCTCGCGGCGCACCTCGACTACGCGCGGATGCCCCGCGATCGGCGCGAGGTACGGATCGTCGCCGTTCGGCCCCAATGCGGCGGCGAAGCGCTCCAGGTCGGAGATTTCCAGATCTTGATCGCAAATACCGATGACCTGGTGTTCGAGCCAGGCAGCGCGAATAGCATCGATGTCGGCAATCGAAAGCGGCCTGGAAATGCTGACGCCGCGTATCAGCGCGCCGCAACCGGCACCAGAAGGTTCCACGCGAAATGTCATCGCGGTCTCCTCAGAGCGTCAATTCCAGATAAACCGTCCCCGGAACAGGATTGAATCGATACGCCGCAGTTGGCTTGAAGCCCATCGATGCGTACAAGGATTGAGCCTGCTGCATAGTAGGCAGCGTATCCAATACCAGTTGGCTATATCCACGCAGCTTAGCTACGGAAATGATGGCTTCGGCCAGTCGCCGTCCGAGGCGCTGCCCGCGCGCGGCGGGCACTGCATATAGGCGTTTGATTTCGCCGACGCCCTCGGCGAATTGCCGCAGGCCGACACAGCCGAGATAGATATCCTTCTCCTGTGCGAGAAGGAAAGCGCCTGCCGGCGGAGCATATTCGCTCGCAAGATGCTCCAGTTCGTGTTGCAAGTTCTGAAATGAGAGGTCGAGGTCAAGCGACGCTGCGTATTGTTCAATGAGTTTGCGCGCCTGGCACCATTCTCCTTCCGACTGCGGCTGCACCAACCGTATCGCCATGCGCCATTACACCGTGCACTCTAAGCCAGAATCCGACGCGCTTCGTTGCCAAAGCGCGAGCGCGCGTCCTGGTTTACTAAGCCGAAACCAGGAGCGCGATCGTCAACAAGCCCGTCGCGGTAAGCAGAACGTTGTGGCTCCAGCGGGCAACTACTGCAATCATGTTCGATCTCCTGTAAAGCAAAAATGACCTCTAGGGAGGCAGGCGCGGATACCCATTCGCCGTACCGAAATATGGGTGTAATTCCATACAATTCAATGACTACAGCGCCCAAAAATCAGTGCGCGCGAGGGCCTAAATCCCGCAAACGCGCGCCCGGCCGCGTTAGATCATCCCGACCGTAGTGCCTTGCCGGCCAATATGTACCGTGGTACATTGGTACTAGTCGTTTTGGAGAAATGAGCTATGGCCGGCATGTCCAAACCACTCGAAATTGAACGAGTCCAGACTGGCGTGCGCATGGAGCGTCGGATCTTGAAAGTGCTAAAGGCACTTGCGGAGTACAAGAACATGACGCTAGGCGATTTGCTCGAGGGTATTGTCCTGCACGCCTTTGACGGCAAAGCGCCCTTCAGTGCCGAAACAATGCGAAAGATTGCCGAACTCAAACGCGTCTACGAGTTGGATCTGGACGCGGGCGCGAGTCATCGTCTCACCGAGAAACCATGACCGACCGGGAGTTTATTCGGGCGCTGGAAAGCTGTGAGCTGGCGGAAAGCGATTTTGGGCATGCCGCGCACGTTCGTGCGGCGTACTTGTATCTGCAAGAGTTTGATTTTGCCGAAGCCCTCGGGCGCATTCGCCGCGCGATTCGCAGCTACGCTAAACATCTGGGAAAACCCGATCGGTACCATGAGACGATCACGGTTGCCTACGTCGCGCTCATTCAGCAGCATATTTGCGAGCGCGGCAACGCCGGCGGATGGTTGGCTTTCGCACGGGATAATGTCGAGCTTTTCCAGCCCGATTTGCTGCGGCGGTTCTATTCACGGGCGCAGCTCGATTCGCCAATGGCTCGACAAATCTTTTTGCTCCCCGCGCAAGTGAGCGCAACGGAGTAATACTCAGCCCGATACGCATTGATTGAAAAATCCCGGCCGCGTTAGTTGCCCGCGACATAGCGGCGCGCAAACTGCATCTCCGGACGCGATTCGCCGCAGCCGGCCATGTCAATCAGCCTTAAGAAGTAGGAGCGCGCCCGATCGCGATTGCCGGACTGCGCAGCCGCTTGTCCCGCCCCGTAAAGACTTCTGAAGCGGTTCGGATCGCGCAGCTGCGAGCGTTCATATTCCGCCAGCGCATCGGCCGGCTTGCCGCTCTCGAGCAACATGTCGCCGAGAAGTTCGCGCGCCGGCACCAGACGGCCCGGAGTGACCGCGCTCTTTTCACTTTTATCCTCGAGGTCGGCGGCGGCGGCCATGAGACGGAACGCCGCATCGAGATCGCCCTTCGAAAACGCCACCCACGCGGCGCCGCCCAAGCGCTGCACCTCCACTTCGATCGCCCAGTAGTCGTCTTTATCGGCCTTCAGCGCATCGACGATGCGCGCCAGCTCCTGAACGTCGCGTTCTGCGGCCGCCGCGTCTCCGCTGCGGGCCTCGCCTAAGGCGCGCGCAAAGTGCGTGAAGGCGGCAGTGTAAGGAAAGCGCGTGGCTTGCGGGCGTAATTGCGCCGCCTCGTTCCACGCATTTCGCTCGATCGCGTAGCGCGCCGGAATCGCCGCAAGAGCGTAGGGCGCGGCCCGAATCTCCTCATCACCCCTGACGCCGGGGGCGTCCTCCACCACGCGACGCGCTTCGATGTCGCGTGCCAGTTGCAGATCGGCATAGACCAGGTAATCCATGGCATGTAATTGATCGGCAAACGCATGCTCGGCTTTGGCGGCGCTCTCCGAGCGCAGATTGCTCGCCACGGAGTCCTGCCACGCTCCGACGCGCGTAAAGATGTGCGAGGGCATGTGCAGGGCGTGCGGCGCCGAGGGCGCTATTTCGGAGTAGCGCCTCGCTGCACTCAGTCCCCGCGCCGCGATCGGGGGATAGTCATAACTGTGAATAAGGTAGTGGGCGACGCCGGGATGCTCTGGATGCTTTCTGAACTGGGCTTCGAGAATGGCGGCGGCCTTCAGCGCCGTTGCAAATGTCTGCTCGGAGGGATCCTGTGTCGACGTCAGGTAGAGCGCCGAGAAAATCTGTGCCTCGTCGTCCTCGGGGAAGCGGGCCGCTAGTTTCTCGAATGCGTCCGAGAGCGACTTGAGGCGAGCACGATGCGCATGGTTGGCGGCGTCCGCGTAGTACTGCGCCACCGCCTCGATGAACAGGCGTTCGCGCTCGGTCTTTGCGCCGATCGCGCGCCCGCGCCCGATCGCCGCTTGTGCCAGCTGCACCTGCGCTGCAGTCGGGCCGCCACCGAACGGGTTACCGATGAGGATGGTCGCGATGCCCCAGGTGGCGATGGCGCATTTCGGGTCGCGCTCGAGCACCTCGCGAAATGTCCGTTCGCCTTCCTGCCACCAGAACGAGTGCAACAGCGCGACGCCTCGTTCGAAAGCGGCCTGTACCGCCGGACTGCACGTATTGGCGAATGACACCCGGCCGAGCTGCTCGGGCGCCGTCCCCGCGGCGTTGTCTGAGTGATGATGCGGCTCGCTGGCGATCTCCATGCCAGCGAGCGTCGCCGCACCGAGTGAAAAGACAAGCACGGGCGCGGCGACGTGGATGCGTAATTTCATCGCCGGCCATTTTGGTCTATCAGCAAGAAAAGGACCATATTACAGTGATGTACTTCGCGTTTCGGACCACTCCCCAAGGACTGGGATCGACCGAAACTGATAGGAAAGTCACACTGCCATGGCCCCGCACTTGCGATAGCGGGGACTTCAATTGACACTCGCCGGGGCGGATCTATCTGTATTCACCGGAGTCGCCCCATGGTCGCATTGTTGGTCGTGATTTTCCTGTTCGCCGCCCTGCTGGGCTATTTGATTGGGATCTACAACGGTCTGGTGCGCATCAGCGCGGCAGTCAAGCTCGCGTGGTCGAACATTGATGTGCTGTTGATTCAGCGACATGACGAACTCCCCAAGTTGGTGGAAGTCTGCAAGCAGTACATGCAGTACGAGGGCGGTACACTCGAGCGCGTCATGAAGGCGCGCACGGGAGTCGATGCCGCACGCAGCACCGGCGACGTCAACTCCGTGGGTGTGGCGGAGCGCGAGCTGCGCACCGGCCTTACCGGGTTGTACGCCGTGGCCGAGCGCTATCCTGACCTCAAGGCCAACGACGCGTTTCGGCAACTGCAGGGGCGCGTTAGCAGCCTTGAAACGGCGATCGCGGATCGGCGCGAGGTCTACAACGACGCGGTCACGGCCAATAATGTACGCATCCAAGCTTTCCCGGATATGCTGGTTGCAAGCTTCGGCAATTTTCCCGCCGCACATCTGCTGCAGTTTCAGAGCGACGAGAAAGCCGATCCCGACATGAAAGCGATGTTCGCGCGCTGACGAGACCTGCAGCACATGCGCAGCGGCGACCCGCAAATGGTGCAATATTTTTGGATGGGTGCCGCGGCATGCGGCGCGGTGGCGCTGTGGGCGCTGTACCGGTTTCTCGTAAGTCTACGCCGCGATCGACTCCTGGCCGACACGCCCCTGGTCAGAATCCGCTCCGCGGCGCAGGGCTACGTGAAGCTTCACGGCCGTACCGCTCCTGCAAATGATACCCCACTTGCCGCACCCTTGAGCTCGCGCCCCAGCGTCTGGTGGCGCTACAACGTCGAGCAGAAGTTCCACAATGCGAAAGGCGAGACGCGCTGGGAATCGATCGACAGCGGCACGAGCATTGATCTATTTGTGCTCGCTGACACTGATGCGCAATGTTTGGTCGGACCGGTGAACGCCGAAATTACCCCGACCACGCACGATGTCTGGTATGGCCCCGATCCCCGCCCTTGTGGGCGGCCGCCCAAGAATGCCGGCATTTTGCATTCCGGTGACTATCGCTACACCGAGAGCCTCTTGAGTCCGGGCGATCAACTTTCCGTACTTGGCGAGCTGCGTTCGCACTCCGAGGGCAGCAGCAACGCCGAGGCGTCCGCGGCGGCATTGCTTAAGTCGTGGAAGCAGGACCAGAAAACGCTGCTTGCGCGCTTCGATCAGAATCACGACGGTCGAATCGACGCCACGGAATGGGATGCGGTGCGACAGGCGGCGATCAAGGAGGCGCAGGCACAGACTCTGAGCACGCCAATTACCCGCATGAGCGTGATCAGCCAGCCCACCAACGGCGAACCTTTTCTAATCGCCGCCCTGGATGATGCGCACCTGGTGCGTCGCGAGAAGGTGCACGCCGCGCTATTTCTCTGCCTTGGTCTGCTCTGTGCGGCGCTGTGTGCTTGGGCGATTGAACAAGCGCACTTATTGGGCGCAGCCGCAACCGGATCCGACCACGGCATTGACGGCCCGCTGCCCCTGCTTGCGGCATGCGCGCTCGCCGTCGGGATCGGTCGCATCGTGCCGTGGCTTCTCAAGAAACGCGCCGCCGGATAGCAACGCGCCCTTTTCATTGCAGTCGGCTACAGAGCGCCTTGCGCACGCGCCAGGTCCCGTTCGGCAAGTCGGCGGCCCGGCGCGCGAGCCAGGTCCAAGGCGAATGCCTTACGAGCCTCCACCGGCTGCCGCACTTGCAGATAAAGCTCTCCGAGAAGCTCCTCAGTCGGCTTGAAGATGGGGGGCGGACCAAATTCCAGCGGCAGCGCACTTTCCTTTGTCGCGACAATTTGCAGCGCGCCCAGGGTCGCCCGGGCGTCGAATTTCGGGGCGGAGAGCAATGCGCGCAATTGGTCGAGCATCAGCGCGATGTTGCTGCGTTTACCCGGATCGCCTTCATTGCTTTGATCGAGCCATGCATTAGCCAGCTTCGCGTCCGCTTCAACCCGCGCTAGCGCGTCGCGCGCCCGGCTGAACTGGGAGTTCTCGTACGCGGCCAGCGCGTCGGTGTAATCGAATGCAAATCGCGCCAGAGGGAATGCTCCGTCGGGAAGAGACCATTGCGCGACCTCATCCTGCCAGAGCTCGGATGAAGTCAAGAAATGAGCCCGCATCACCGCGTACGAATCGATGGACGCCGAATCCCGGTTGCCCTTGGCGCTGGGTCTCGCGGCTAAGTCCGCTGCCTGGCGCTCGGCCTGCCCGCGGCAGCCTTCGAGAACACGCCGCGCATCCGAAATGCGATCCAGCTGCAAATAGGCATATTCCAGCCATTCATTGTAATGACCGCAAAAGCCCGGCGGCTTTCCGCCGAGTTCCCGGTGGTGATTGACGACCGCCGCCGCTGTTTCATTCGACTTTACAACCTCGTCCCACATACCCAAGGCAAGAAAAATATGCGACGTCATATGCTGCGCATGACCGGCGTCAGGTGCAATCTGCGCGTAGATACGTGCCGGCCGCAGTCCCAGCGGCGCATGAATGGGATCGTCATAGCTGTGGATGAGGTAGTGCACCACGCCGGGATGACGTGGGTGCAGCGGAAAGGCTTCCTCCAACACCGCTGCCGCCCGCATGTAAACGGCGAAATCGCGGCCCTGTTCCGCGCTGCTCAAGATAGCCAATGCATAAAACGCGGCCGCATCGACATCAGTCGGATAACGCTGATACAGGCGCGCCATATCGGCCATATATTTCTGGTCGCGCTCTTCCTTGGAGCCATCGCCATAGAGAGTTTCGATGGCGCCGAGATAGAGCTTTTCCCGCTCCGTGGGAGCCTTGGCCTGACGAGCTGCGGACGTGGCGCCAAGTCGGCCAAGCACCTGCAGAGCCGCGCTGCGGTCCTGCTCGTGCCAAATGCCATGATTCTTGGTCATTGCCTCGCCCCAATAGGCCATCGCGAAGCTGGGATCGATTTTTTGCGCCTCGCGAAAATGCGCCGCGGCATCGTCGTATTCGAAGTTATGAAGCTGCGCGAGTCCGCGCAAGAATTCCGCCTGGGCCGCCGCAGCGCCGGAATTTGCGAACCCCACTTCACCTACCTGCTGCGGCGAGGTGGGCTCAGCCCACGACACGCTGGACCAGATGAGAAGCCATGTACCCAACAAGATTTTCATGACGCCGATGTCCTTCCGTCCCCCTGGTTTCCGCTATGTTCGTCCACATGCCGCGTCGTAGCAACAGCGACGCAATGCGGCGCGCTGCGGTAAAGTCTTAAAATGCCTTGCGAGCCGATTTCAATGACGACTCCACACCCGAGCCGGGTTCTCATGGTGCTGCCCAAGCGCGACTTCGATCCCAGTGAAGCGGCGGTAACGTGGCTGATCCTCGCCCGCAAGGATCATCGAATCACATTCGCAACCCCCGACGGGCAGCCGGCAACTGCGGATCCATTGATGCTAAGCGGCGAAGGGCTCGATCTGTGGGGTCGTATTCCAGTATTGCGCAAAATCAAGTGCCTTGGCCTGGTACTGCGCGCCAACGCCGCTGCGAGACGCGCCTATGCGCAAATGCAAAATGATCCAGCGTTCCTACGGCCGGTCGATTACTCCAGCCTAAGGGTGGTCGATTATGATGGGTTGGTGCTGCCCGGCGGTCATTGGTCGCGCGGCATGCGCCAATATCTCGAAGACTCCGTACTGCAACGCTTCGTGGGTGACTTTTTCGACGCCGGCAAGCCAGTTGCAGCGATCTGCCACGGAGTGGTGCTGGCGGCACGCAGCAAGTCGACTCGGACCGGCCGGTCTGTGCTGTATGGCCGGAAAACCACGGCGCTCACCTGGCAACTCGAGAAGGCTGCATGGTCGACCATGAAATTCTTCGGCCGCGTCTGGGATCCCGATTATTACCGTACTTACACGGAGGTGGCCGGGGAGCCTGAAGGCTACCGCGGCGTGCAGGCAGAGGTCACGCGCGCGCTGGCATCAGCCGCGGACTTCTGCGACGTTCCCAAACACTGCGCCGATCAATTTAGAAAAGCGACCGGCATGTTTCGAGACGACCTCAAGGACGCCCGACCCGCCTGGGTGGTTCGTGACGGGCTATATGTATCGGCGCGCTGGCCGGGCGATGCGCACAGTTTTGCCGAAACTTTCGCCGCCGTGCTTGCCGAACACCCAGGTCATCGGTAGTCGTGTCCGGGTTTGTGGGTGGCGATCTGCCAATGGTTGCCGCAGGGGTCTTCTACCATTGCGCGCCGATCCCCATACGGCACATCTATCGGCTCCTCGATGGACACGGCACCTGAGGCGAGCGCGCGCTGGTACGTCGCGTCCACGTCATCAACGTAGACGTAGAGAAAGGCAGGCATGGCGTCTCGCGGACCGACGCCGCTCACCATGACGATCGAATCGCCAATTCTCATCAATGACGGCCGATCCACCGCAATCTCCCCGTTCGCATCGAAGGTATTTTTGAGGAAACGGATCAGCATCTTAGGATCCTGAACGACTAACCGAGGCGTCACGCTATGCCAACCGTCGGGAATCGATTTGGTTTTGTTCATTGTCACCTCGATGATTATTTTAACTGCGGGACACCGTACAATCCCATGTCGTGCCGGAGCCCAAGATGAATCACCCGAGACGCCGATGAAACTATATTACGCAGCCTCTTCCCCCTTCGTCCGCAAGTGCTTGGTGAGCGCCCACGAGTTGGCCATGCGCGAGCGGCTGGAACTCATGCCAGCCGCGGCGCATCCGGTCAATCGCGATCGCGCGCTCGTCGCGCACAATCCGCTCGGCAAGATCCCGACCCTCATTACGGACAACGGCACCGTGCTGTACGACAGTCGAGTGATTTGTGAGTATCTCAATGGGTTGGGCGATGGGCATCTAATTCCTGAACAAGGGCCGCCGCGCTGGGCGGTGCTGGTCGACCAGGCTCTGGCCGACGGTATTATGGATGCGGCTGTACTGACCCGCTATGAGAATGCCGCGCGCCCCGAAGAATTGCGCTGGTCCGATTGGATTGCAGGACAGCTTGACAAGGTAAGTTGCGGGCTTGCGGAAATCGAACGGCGCGAGGGCGCCGCTGCAGACCGCGTCGATCTGGGCACTATAGCCATCGGATGCGCGCTGGGATATCTCGACTTCCGTTTTGCATCGTTCAGTTGGCGAGACAAATACCCGAAAACCGCGCTGTGGTACGCGCGTTTTGCGCAACGGGGATCGATGCGGGCAACTCGGCCGCCGGCGGCCTGAAATCATTCGTGCATGCGAGGTTATCAAATGAACACAATGCTTACGCTGGTTGTATATATGGCAATACTCACGTGGCTGACGTTACTTGCCGCCAGCCTGATCAGGGCCAAGGGTTGGACGCCGGCGGGGACGAAAATCGCGCTGGGGAATCGTGATAACTTGCCGGAGGCGACGCCGCTGGCAGGGCGTGCGCAGCGCACGGCGACGAACACCTTGGAGAGTTTCGTTCTCTTTGCCGTTATTGCGTTGGTCGCCCAGGCTTCGGGCAGCACAAGTCCTCGTATTGTTACCGGAGCCGAGATGTTCTTCTGGGCGCGCATCGCTTACATCCCGGTCTACTATGCTGGAATCGCCTATCTGCGCACCGCCGTATGGGTCGTCAGCATCGTCGGTCTCGCGTTTATGGTGGGTGCCATTCTGTAAGGAGACCTCATGCTGCATCCTCAAGCCCGCGGCCTTCTCGATTTCATCGAGCAGCGCGGCATACCGCCGACCCACACATTGAGCCCGCGAGAGGCTCGCGACTTCTACCGCGAGCGGCGCTTCGCTACACAGCCGCCGGCTCCTGCGGTCGGCCACGTGCAGGATCTGCGAGCGATCGGTCCGAACGGGCCAATCCCGGTGCGCCTGTACCGGCCGCTCGGACACTCCGACACGGCGGTCCTGCCCGTGCTCGTCTACTACCATGGCGGCGGCTTTGTGATTGGCGATCTCGACACTCACGATACGCTGTGCCGCGAACTCGCGAATCTCGCGGATTGTGCGGTGGTTGCGGTGGATTACCGTTTGGCTCCCGAGCACCGCTTTCCGGCAGCGGTGATTGATTGCATGGCCGCGACCCGCTGGGTGCGCGACCAGGCGGCCGCCCTGCGGCTCGATGCATCGCGCCTCGCGGTGGGCGGCGACAGCGCCGGCGGCAATCTCGCCGCCGTGGTCTCGATCGATGCGCGCGATAGGGGCGATCTACCGATTAAATTCCAGCTGCTGGTTTACCCGGCCACGGACATGCGGCGCACGGCGCCCTCGCATGCCGAGAATGGGCAAGGATATCTACTGACGCAAGAGACAATGGACTACTTTACCGGTCACTACATCGCCGATTCTGCGCAATTGAGCGACTGGCGCACCTCTCCGCTGCTGCATCCGGATTTGTCGAATTTGCCGGCGGCGCTGCTGTTGACCGCAGGCTTCGACCCGCTGCGCGACGAAGGCGCCGCATACGCGCAGCGTCTCACCGCCGCCGGCAACCGGGCCGGCTATGTAAATTTCGCTCGGCAGATTCATGGCTTTTTGACCATGGGCAAGGTGCTCGATGAGGCCAACACGGCGGTCGCTCTGTGTGCCGCGGAGCTGAAGCGAATGCTAAAGCCCGCCGCGACTATCTAGGCTTGCCAAGCTGGTAGGCAAAATGTGTTTTAACCTTGGGCCATTATTGAGCTGCATGCACCGACCAGTGGGATATGCGCACGGCTGCGTGCTGGTGCTGGCGCTCGGCGGGATTTGGCCGGCTGCGATGGCACAACCTGCCGTGAATCATCCCATTGTCCTACATGCTGCGCACCTGCTCGAGGTCGACGCCGGGCGCGTGATAACGCCCGGAGAAATTCTTGTCGAAGGCGAGCGCATCTCCGCGGTCGGCTCGGCGGTGCGGCATCCCGCAAGCGCCGAGCTAATCGACCTCGGGGACGCCACGCTGCTGCCGGGCCTCATCGATGCGCATGTCCATTTGTTCCTCCACCCGGGTGCCGAGGATCTGCAGACCGTCGAAGAATCCGTTCCGCAGCGGACCATTCAGGCGATCCTTGCGGCAAGGGACGATCTGATGGCCGGCTTCACCGCGGAGCGCGACATGGGCACCGAAGGCGCGGGATCCGCCGACACCGCCGTGCGCGACGCCATCGACAGAGGCTCGATTCCGGGACCGCGGCTGCGAATCAGCGGCAATGCCATCGACATTCTTGGCGGGCATGAGGATGCCAATCGATTCAATCCGGCGCAGCATGTCCTGTCGAACGCAACTTATGCCAACACTGCGGATGAAATCGTTGCGGCGCTGCGCGAGCAGCACAAACAGGGTTCGGATTTCGCAAAAATCTACGAGACGGGCCCGGATCGAATGCGCGACGGCGTACTGCACACCCCCTATCAGTACACCACCGCCCAGCTGAAAGCTGCCGTCGATGAGACCGCCCGCTGGGGCGGCAGCGTCGCAGTTCATGCCATGGGTGAGCCCGGTACGCTGTATGCAGCGCAGGCTGGGGTGGCTTCAATCGATCACGCCTCCCAGCTCAGCGATGAGACGATGCGCATCATGAAGGACAAAGGCATTCCGGCGGTGCCGACCTTCGCGATTTTCGAGTACTTCGTGCACCAATCGGCGGCAGGCGCGACGCGCGAGGGGCCGCTGCTCGACTACAAGATCAAAGAATTTAAAAAACAGATCGCAGCCGGCATACCGTTTGCGGTCGGCTCCGATGTGGGCCCGTTTCCCCATGGGACTCAGGCGCGCGAATTCGAACTGATGGTGAAGTACGGGATGAAGCCCCTGGCAGTGCTCCAGGCCGACATGCTGAACGGCGCAAAGCTGCTTGGGTGGAGCGGCCAGATCGGTGAACTGAAGCCCGGTTACTATGCTGACGTAGTCGCGGTATCCGGGTCTCCTCTCGAGGACATCACGGCCGTTGAGCGCGTAACCTTCGTCATGAAGGGCGGCGTCGTCGAAAAAAGGCCCGCACCCACCCGCGCAATTACGAAGTGAGAGTCCGATACACCTTGCTCAGCTCACGCGGCAGCGCCGTCACATCATCGATAACGAGATAGCGGCTCTCCGCGCACATGCGCCGCAAGTAGTCCTGACCGGCCGGATCGATGGTCAGGCAGAAGTCCACGACGCCGGCCCGTTCCGCTTCCTGCAGCGCGCGCGCCGTATCCTGTATGCCGTATTCACGGTCAGTCCGATCCGCGCCGTAGTCGTGGTCCTCGGGATAGCCGTCGGAGACGATGATCAACACCTTCATGCCGGCCGGCTCGCGGGCGAGCTTGCTCAACGCATGACGGATGGCTGCACCCATCCGAGTCGAGCGGCGCGGTTGCATGGCGGCCAGCGCAGCCCAGGTTCGCGCCGTAAGCTTGTCGCCGAAGTCCTTGGCGACGTGAAACTCGACGTTTTGGCGGCCGTCGCCGGAAAAACCGTAGATCGCATAGCTATCGCCAAGGGTCTGCAGCGCCTCGCACATCAAAGCCAACGCATCCTTGGATACGTCGATGACCCGGCGCTTGGGGGCAGACCGAGCGGCGGGAAATTCCTCCTGGCCGCCGTAAAGGTACAGACCGCTATCGGGCGGCGGCGTTGCCGGCGCGTCCGCATGCGCGTCTTTTATCGCGCCCGCATCGGGCAATGGGAAATCGGTCGAGGCGCTCATATCGACGAGAAACGCCGCCGACACATCCCGCCGTGCGCGATCGCGCCGGACATACAGGTGCGAATCGGCATCGTGCCCGGTGCGCCGATCGATCACGGCCTCTATCACACCGTCGAGGTCGAGCTCATCGCCATCGCTCGTGCGCCGGACGCGCTGCCAGGATTGCGGCTTGATGGAGCTGAACTGCCGCCGCACCTGCTTTAAAAGCGTCGAGTGGCGGCTGCGCACGCCGCCGATGAAACCGAAGTCATCGCCGCGCAGGCGCTGTTCGTAAACCCGGCACCAGGCTGCAAGATAGGATTGCTCGTGAAAATTCCACTCGTCGTACAAAAAACTGCGCGGCCCGCCGCTTGCCGGCAGGTGCAACATCGGCGCGGATGAACGCGGCGATTCAACACCGGCAGTGGCCGCATCACCCGTCCCGTCCGCCATGCGGCCTCGCGCCGGAGATTGAGTTTCCTGCAGCGCGGTTGCGAATTGTCCCCCAGCACGATGCTTGAATGCGGAGTCCAGAATCAACTCGCCGCGAAATTCCACCAGTAATCCGGCAGCATCGCTCGGGGAGAACTCCTCATCGCCAAGGGCCTCATTGGATTCGTTGGGCCGCGTGAATTCCTCAAGTGTCGACAAGAACAAGGGTGGGGATCTGGGCGGTCGCCGGAAAAGCTTCTCCAGTTCCGCGCATATGTCGAGCGCCGCACGCGCGCTGTCATGAACTTGGGCGCCGTCCCTCTGCACTACCGCGGCGGCGTCGATCATTCCAGGCAATAATCCACCCCAATCCTGCGCCTGCAAGGGTGCGCGCGCTGCCCCGAGCGAATATTGCAGCAGCGCTTCGACCAGCGCCGACACCGGCCGCATCGCGCTGATTCGCGGACGCTTCGCGAGGACGTAGGCCAGCACCCGATCGAGATCGCCGCACGCGCCCGGATAGCGGCGCAGAATTGCCGCGTCGATTCGCATGTCCTCGATCGTGGCGAAGACTCGGCGCAGCAGCGCGGGTCTGGTGTGCCGCCCCAAAAACCCGGCCAGGTCGAATTCGAATGTGCCTTCAACCAAATAGCCGATCTGACGGAGCACCGCAACGCGGTAGGCGCCGAGGTTGTGTTGCTGCGCGGTGAAATCCGCAATATCTGCCGGCAAACGAATGCTCTTGCCGTCCATGATTCGGCTCGCGCCTGCGCCCATTCCGTGAGTTTCGATGACCTTCACGTGCAGGAACGTTCCGGCCAGCCCTTGCGCAAACAGCGACAGAAAACGCTGAATATCGGTGAAGTGGACGCGCTGCGCGTCGGGCACGCCGGACGCGGGAGTCATGGCAACAAGACGTCGACGATGGCGCCGATCGCCTTCTGGACTTCGGCATCATCTGTGACGGCTCGCGCGATGGCGACATCGCAAGCGCGCCGTGGCTCGATGCCGCCGGCAGCCAGTTGCGCGGCGTAAATCAATAACCGGGTGCTCACGCCTTCCTCGAAACCATGCTCGCGCAGATTGCGGACCTTTTCGCCGACCAGCGCCAAGCGCTGTGCGAGCGCGGTCGCCACTCCGCTTTCATGCGCGATGATCGTCGCTTCGATCTCAATCGACGGGTAATCGAACGCCAGGCTGACGAAGCGTTGCCGAGTGGAGGGCTTGAGATCCTTCAACACGCTTTGATAGCCGGGATTGTAGGAAATCACCAGCAGAAAATCCGGATGCGCATCGAGTAGCTCACCGGTCTTCTCAATGGGCAGTACGCGCCGGTGGTCGGTCAGCGAATGGACGACCACGGTGGTGTCCTTGCGTGCCTCGACGATCTCATCGAGGTAGCAGATTGCGCCGCTGCGCACCGCCCGGGTCAGCGGTCCATCCATCCAGACTGTCTCATTGCCCGTGAGCAGATAACGCCCGACGAGATCGGTGGCGGTGAGGTCCTCGTGACAGGCGACGGTGAGCAGCGGCAGCTCCAGATATCGGCGCGCGCTGTCGGATTGCCGGTACAACCGCCAAGCCATGTGCTCGACGAAGCGGGTTTTGCCGCACCCGGTCGGTCCTTTCAACAGCACCGGCAAGCGGGCTTGATACGCTGCTTCGAAAATCTGCACTTCATCGGCTAGGGGCAGGTACCAGGGCTCTGCAGTCAGCCGGCTCGCGGAGCTGTGGGAATCCATGCGGGAATCTTACCTCGGCGGCCTGCCGGTGGCGGCTTTTCGTTTCTCGAAGAGTTGCGGTTTCGGCGCCGGTCCGCCACGATCTCGACTCACCTCCAAGGAGCGAGCTTGCTACCTGAAATCCAGTGGTTTCCCGCAATACGCAGATCCGCGCGTGGCCGCCCGGCTTGGGTGGCGCTGCCCGCGATCCTTGGCAGCGCCCTGATCGCGGCACCGGGCATTTCGGCGCCGGCAGCCCCGGCCTACCAGGTCTTTGTGAGCAACGAGAAATCGGGGGATCTCACGGTGCTCAACGGCAGCGACTTTAGCGTAGCGGCGACGATTCCGGTGGGAAAGCGGCCGCGCGGCATTCACGTCAGCCCCGACGGCAAAACCGTTTACGTCGCATTGAGCGGCACGCCTATTGAAGCGCCGCCCCAGATCGATGCTCATGGCAATCCGATATTCGCCAAGAAGACGGGTGCGGACGATGACGATGATGCGGACAAAGCCGCGGATGGAATCGGCGTTGTCGACGTCGCGACACGAACTCTGAAAGCCAAGCTCAACGCTGGCTCGGATCCGGAGGAATTCGATCTCAGCAAAGATGGCAGGCACATTTACATTTCAAATGAGGACATAAAGACCGCCAGTGTGATCAACATTGCCACGGGCAAACTGGCACACATCATCCCCGTGGGCCAAGAACCGGAGGGCGTGACCACGACCCCCGACGGCAGGCAGTTTTACGTGACCTGTGAAGCCGGAGGCGACATTTATGTCGTTGAAACCGGCGGGTTTACGGTCGCGGCGCATTTCAAAGTGAATGGTCGGCCGCGCAGCGTGGCATTTCTGACCAGCAGCGCAATAGGATTTATTCCATCGGAATCGACGGGCGAGCTGAATGTCATCGACTCCGCGAATGCGAAAGTGTTGAATACCATCACGCTGCCTTCAGGATCCCGGCCGATGCGGGTCAGACTCTCAATCGACGAAAAGAAGCTGTATGTCAGCAATGGACGCGCCGGGACGATTTCCGTATTCGATTCGCACAGCTATGAACTGCTCAACACCATCAAAGTCGGTACGCGTCCCTGGGGGATGGGGCTGTCGCCCGACGGAAAATTCCTTTACGCGGCGAATGGGCCTTCCAACGATGTGTCGGTCGTCGATCTCGAACTGAATGCTGAAGTGACGCGAGTCAAAGCCGGCTCAAGTCCGTGGGGCATCGCCATCGTGCCGAGGGCGCACTAATGCATCGACCCGATGATGAATATTTGTTGCTCGCTGATGCTGCGGGTGAAGCCCTCCTTGAACGCGCGCGCCCGAAGAACCGCCGTGCCGGTTAGTTTGATCGGCTTCTCATAGCGCGGATCCGATTTTCCCGGCACGCTGCCGTCCAAGGTGTACCGGATGTCGGCGCCTGGCTCGCTTTGCGTCAATGAAATCTCGATGGGTGCGGCGTATATGCCGCCCGGCGGGGAGATCACCGGCGGCGCCAACACGGCGCGGCCCGGCATGCTGGTAATCCAGTCATTCAGAAGCTCGACGCCTTGTTGGTCAATGGTTTCGCGTGCCAATGGCGGCATCTTGATATCGCCCGAGGTGTTCATGCGCATGTAGGCGATTGAGCGCCAGATATCATGCGGCGAAATCACCCGCGGCTTGTCAATTCCCTGATCGATCAGAACCGGGGCGTCGATCAGCCCTTGGCGTTCGAGTGGCATGTCATAGCGCGCATCAAACTCGGCCACCGTACCGCCCGGGCGGTGACATTGCGCACAATTTGCATCGAGATAAGACCGAGCGCGGTCGGCCAAGGTGCGTGATGCATCGCTAAGGGAAGCCAGGGTTGGGAAATTGACCAGCTCCTCGTCCTTGAGGTCCGGTGTAAATAGCCCGATGTGATTCCACGCGCGCAATTGATTGTCGGTGACGCCGGAGGGATACGCCAACGAGCGGTTTATTTGCCGCGTTTTCACGCCGAGGACGCCGCCGGCTCGTGCGGTGTGACAAGTCAGGCAATCCTTGCGGCTCGGGTAGTACCAGGTCTGCGGATGGAGTTCGCCGTTTGCCGACTTTACGGGAATGTCTTCGGTCTCGCCGCTGGCGAGCAAATCCGCGTCGCTGCCGTCCTTTCTCCATTTGTACACCGCGCCGTAAACTCCGCCTGCGCTGTCGCGCACCAACAGGCGCGTTTCCAGCCGGCGCTTGACGCCCGGGTTCGCGGCGTCGGTCGGCAAATCAAAGGTCTTTACGAACACGGTACCCGCGGGAAAACTCCATTCGCCGGTAGGCGCAAAAGCTATTTTCCCGCGCGGAACGGCCACCCAGCGCGACTTGTCCGCACCGTCCGACCAAAAGGCGACGATCAGTTCATAGGGAATGAGGCCGGCGCTCGGAATCAAATTCGCGGTGTCGCTGAAGGCTCCGGTTTCAGACAAACGCAGCGGGAGTTTGCCGTCGCCAAGCGGCGGCATCTGCAAATAAGCTTTGCTCTCGATCCGGGAGGTGAGGCCGTAGGGCGCGGGTCGCGCACAGCTGGGCGAGACGGCCGCCAGCGCGAGTGCAAGACTCATTGTTCCCGCAGCCTTCCATCGGTGCCTGTTCATGAACGTCAATATATAGTACCGAAATCACCCACCATAGTTCCGTGAGCAGCCCATGAAACCCTCCCTGCAAGTGCTACTGAGCGTCAACGGCGGATACGTCGATACGGCCGGTTTCCTGGCGCTGCATGGCCTGTTTACCACTCATGTGACCGGAAACTTCGTGACCCTCGGCGCCGCCCTGGTTCAGGGAACCAGCGGCGCGGTCGCAAAGCTATTGGCGCTGCCGATGTTCTGCATCGTGGTGATCGCCAGCCGGTTGCTCAGCGTCGCGCTCACACCGCGTGGCTTGGGGACAGGCATGCCGGCGCTGCGTGCCCTGGTAGGAATCAAGGTCGCACTGCTGATACTGGGCGCCGGACTGGCTATTGGCCTGGGGCCATTCGCGAGCGGTGACGGGTGGCCCGCGCTGCTCACGGGGATGACGCTGGTTGCCGCAATGGCGATACAAAATGCGATTCATCGCATCCACATGAACAGCACGCCGCCGACCACGATCATGACCGGAAACACCACGCAAATCATGATTGATCTCGCCGACCTGGTGCGTGGTGTCTCCGCGGATGCGCGCATCGCCATCCGGTCGCGTTTGTCGCGTATGTCCGGCAGCGTGGCGGCATTCGCGGCAGGCTGTGCGGCGGCGGCGCTCATCTATGCAAAACATGATGTATGGTGTTTTTTGATTCCGCCCATCGTCGCCGGGTGCACACTCCGGCTGCGAGAGCTGCGCTAATCGAGCAATCCGCACAGCGGAACGCAATGTCGAGGTTTTAGGCCCGCATTTTACTGCGCTATACTGCGCCGAAGAACAACGGATTTTACGGGGAGTTTTATGTTTGCACGGAATTTCGCGGCAGTGGCGATGCTGGCGCTCGGCCTGCTGTTGCTCGACTGTACATATGCTGAAGGTACTGCCGGCAGTACCGATGATTACGCCAATCCCGATATATGGCTGTGCAAGCCCGGCCGCAAAGATGCCTGCGCGGTTTCTCAGGATGCGACGAGCATTGCAGCCGACGGAAAGTTTAGCCGCGAGAAGTTCAGTGCCGCTAAAAATCCGCCGATCGATTGCTTCTATGTTTATCCCACGGTATCGAATGAAACCACGGGCAATTCGGATCTGGTGATCAACGCGCCGGAAAAAAGAGTGGTGAATGCGCAATTTGCGCGCTTTGCCTCCAAGTGCCGCCTATTCGCGCCGATGTATCGGCAGGTCACTTTGACCGCATTGCGCGCCATGATCGCGGGCAAGCCGATTCCGGTCGATCGCGAACTGGGCTACAACGATGTCGTCGCGGCGTGGAATTACTATCTTGCGCATGACAATAATGGCCGCGGCTTCGTGCTGGTCGGTCACAGCCAGGGTTCCGGCGTGCTGACGCAGTTGATCAAAAATGAAATCGATGGCAAACCCATACAAAGCCGGCTCATCTCGGCCATACTGATGGGAACCAGCTTACCCGTGCCGAAGGGAGCCGATGTCGGCGGCGCGTTCAAGCATATTTCGGTTTGTCGTTCCAATCGCCAGACGGGCTGCGTCATCGCATTCGCGAATTTCCGCGCTACGGTGCCGCCGCCCGGCAACTCCCGATTCGGCAAAGCAGCCGAAGGAATGCAAGCGGTCTGCGCCAATCCGGCTGCGCTTGGCGGCGGCTCCGGCATGCTCGACGCCTATCTGTCGCCGGGACGTATATCCACGGGATCCGACGATGCTCCGGCGCCCTTCGCGTGGACCGAGCCTGCCAAGCCGATTGACACACCCTTCGTCAAGGTGCCCGGGCTTTTGAGTGCGGCCTGTGTGGAGGATGAACATGGATCCTATCTGGCGGTAACCCTGCATCCGACGCCGGGTGGTGCGCGCACCAATGACATTTCCGGCGACGTGGTGGTGAACGGCCAGGTGCTCGAGGATTGGGGTCTGCACCTCATCGACGCCAATCTGACCATGGGGAATCTACTATCCGTGGTCGCTGACGAGACCAAGGCCTATCTGGCCAACGCGAAAAAATGAGGGTGCGAAGCCTGCGCGGCTTTCAATCGCGTCCATATCAATGCGCCGCGGCGCATTTCACGGCAGCCGAGGGTTTGCTGTCAATTTTCGGGGCCGCAGCGTTCATTGCGCCCTCGGCCGCCAGTTGATCGAAGGCCACCTGCTGCAGAGCGCCCACCTGCGCCGCGGATAGGCCCAATTCGAAACCCGAACACTCCGCGGTACCCAAAGATCGCGGATCTTTGCCGGTGAGGCTGCCGAACAGCACCAAAGCCTCCAAGTAGTAGCCGTAGGCGCTGGCGTGGTAGCCATCGTAGGTCCATAAATTGATCTTGCCGGCGTCGGTCCCGTCATAGGGATTGGGGTCTGCGACCCCTGTGTGCATGGCTCTCACCCAGGCATCGCCCACGGGTACCACTCCTTTGATGTGGGGTGATGCCGCCGCCGCACGGTCGTATCCGTCCCGAACGTCCCGAGCCATCGCTTCAATCGGCTTGCCGTACCACGCACCCTTGGGCTCGTAGGTCTGGTCCGCGCGCGGCCAGGTGGCCATCACGCGAATTTCCGCCGCGGGATTCTTCGTGTGCAGGAACTCCGCCATCTGCCGCGCATTCGCGACCAAAACCGCCGGATCGCCCGGCTTTTTCGGGTCCAGAGTGCTGAAACCATGCATCACCACGGAGTCCCAGGGACGCTGGCCTATCAGATCGAGCTTGTGAGCCAGGTGCCAGTCGATGCCGACGCCGGGTTCGGTTTCCATGAATACCTCGTAAGCCAAGCCGGCTTGAGCGGTGAACGACTTGAACAATGCCGGCACACCGCCTTGCCCGCCTCCGTTGAGGTCAGTGATCGTGTCGGAACGGTAGTAGCGCACCGGCGAGCCATATGCAAAGGTAAAGCTATTGCCGATGAACAGAATGCTGCTCGCCAGAGCATGGCCCGCCAGGGCACTGCCCGCAACGAGCAATAACCCGAGCGCCAACGCCCGCTGCGCACGCCGGCGCCCGCGATGTAATATCCGCACGATGATGCCGCTCTCCACCGATTGCATGTTGCCACCAAGGATTGTTCGGTACCAGATAAAATGAGCAGAGACGACGAAGACCGTATCTTGCACGGCTTGTACTACTACCGCGAGAACATCGATGAGGACGTGCAGGTATCCAGCGAGCAGCTATTGTGGCTGGCGATGAATCCTCTGCGGGACGGCGAAGCCTGGTACAAAAATGGCAAGCTGCAACGTCTCGATGCATCCGAATTTCCCGAGGAAATCCGCGCCAAGCTCATCACAGCAAAGCTCGAACTGCCGCTGCGCTACTTGCAATACCGCCGCTTGATCAAGTACGCGCGGCGCAGCGACGGAATGTTGTATGCAGCGGTCACGTTTGCGGGCGCCGATCGCGCCATCCGACTTCACACCCGGCGCGGCCGTCTCGATTTGTGGTATCGCGAGAACAAGGATGGCATCGTCGGGGTGACAACCACGGTCTTTATCGCCTTTGTGACCGCGCTCGCCACGGTGCTGATCGCCATTAGAATGCTAAAGCCCTAGCGGTGGCCGCGGTCGCGGCCACCGGGTGCTCAGGCGGGCGCCTCGCCGATGCGCTTGCGAATGATTTGCCGGCGCGCCGCTGTGCAGGAAATAAAGGCTGCGTAGCTCCAGGCAAGCTGCTGAGCGGATCTTTGTTCACCGGTCCGCTGGTCGAATTGTTCGGACAAATCGCCGCTCGACGGTGTAAAGGCGCGCACCGTTTCCAGAAACGCGTCGCCGTGTTCAAGCAATGTTTGCGCGGTCGGCATGCCCTCACCCAGGCTTAACGCCGCGGCGCGAAAATAAAACTCCGCCGCGGCCAGTGTTGAAAAGTAATACGCGCCCCCCGAATAATAGACGTCCCCCGCATAGCGCCCCATGGCCGGCGCTCGTTTCGCGGCGCGGCCGCGGTTGATTGCATACTGGGCGTCGAATAGGGCCTCGAGCTGCGCCAGCGTGGCATGCATGCGAGGATCGTACACTGAGTGAGTGGCGCCGCTTCCCGCGCTATGCAGCGCCGCCAAAATGACGGAGATATCGAGTTCCTTGGTCGAGCTTGCGTTCGAATCCAGCACCCGCGAGCGGTAAAATTGCAAATCCTGGCGCCAGTAGCCGTCGAGAACGCGCAGGATCTCGATCGCATCGGCGCGGCTGGCGTCGGCAGCCTCGCCATCGCCTTGCTGCGCATACCAGTCCGCGCCGCCTTCAAGTGCCGCGGCGGCCACCCGCAGGGTGTAGTAGTGAAGTCCCTTTTCCTCCTCCCAGATGTCGAAACAGGATTCACGCCAATGTCTGCGGGTGAACTTCAGATCCGCGGCAAGCAGGGAGCCGACGGCCATGTCGAGCTCAGCACTCAAACCGGCGTGCTGTCGCCAACCGAGGAGACTCAAGGCCCGCAGCGCCGGGCCATCGTTCTGCGGACGCGGCCAGTTTGAAATATCCAGGGTGCCATCAGGGTTGACGCGCGTCTCGCCGGACACGGCGTCGCCGTGAACCGCGGCCAGATCCTCGTTGCTGCGCAAGAATTTGCGAAAGTCGGGCGCGATCGCGCTGCGCCAGGCGGTGGATTCGCACAGGCGGCGGCCGTCGAGTTCTTGCAGCGACAGACTGAATCGCACGAAGTCCGCAAAATGCGCCAGCGTATTTTGCCCGGCAGCGGCGTCCTCGTTGAGCACCCGCAAGGCGTCGACGACAAGCGCGGAATCGCGGTACCAGTGGAAAAAATAGTCCGGTTCCGGATCATAGGACCCGAGCACCGGCGAGGCGACGACGGAGCCTTGGCGCGGAATCACAGTCTGTGCGAATCCAGGGCGATGCTTGACGATGTTGAGCGGCGATACGCTGCGCATGAGAGCGCTTGCGCTATGGCGATACTGATGCTCTATCCAGTCATCGAGCGGTTCCATTAGGCGGTTTGTTCCGGCTTGATATGCGGACTGACAAAGGCGAGTGCGCGAAGCCCCGCTTGTATCTCCGGCGCTTTCATGAACAGGTTCCACAGCAGGCCGGTGCGGTGATTCTCGATCATCAGAATGATCGGTCCCTGGTCGATGGCGAGAAAAGTGTCGGCATACCAATTTTTGGCCTCGCAGAAGGCATCCACGAATCCAAACCGCCCCCAGGTCTTGGCGCCGTGGGCGATGAGAAAATGGCGCATCGCTTGCATTGCCCATCTTGGCGCGTAGGGCATGCTCGATAGGGCGGCGGTGGGTGAAATCGTGCCGTCATCATGATCAGGAGAGTGCGTTGCGTAACCGTCCGCGCCATCGCTCGAAGTCAGACCCCAGCAGGAGGGACCGTAGCCTTGCCAGTTGCGCGGATTTTTTTCGCAGTGGGCGTAGTTGATGCGTACATGATGAAGATTTTGCTCCCAATAGTCCGCATAGCGATCCTGCAAACCCCGCGGGTCGATGCCACAGAAGGAGTAATGTGCAAAATACAGGGGGCCGCCGAAGGGAGCCCCGAGCGGCAAGGGAATGCCGTAATAGGATTTGCCGTTGACGAATTGGCGGCCTGCCGCGAAGCCCTGGTGATAGACGCCGGGGTCGACGCGGTAGCGCCGCGCCGAAGCTGCGAGCACATAACTGATGAGGCATTCGTTCCAACCGCGGATTGGCAGATCGAGCGCCCAACCGTTGGTCGCACTCCAATGCCAGTTGAGCACCGGCCGGCCGCGCGTGTACCAATCCCATTCCACGTCGTTCCACAGAAAATTAACCAGGCCCCTGAGTTTGGTTTCCGCCGGCGTATCGCGATTGAAGTACTCGCGCGCACACAACAATCCCATGATCAGAAAGGAGGTTTCGACCAGATCGCCGCCATCGTCCTTGCGCGTGAAGGGAATGGTGGCGCCGCTCAGCCCGTTCATGAAATGAGGAAATGCGCCGTGATAACAGGTCGCTCTGCTCAACAAATCCAACATTTGCGCAAAGCGCTCCAGCGCCGCGGTCCGCGAAACCCAGCCGCGCTCGACGGCGACGATCAACGCCATTACGCCGAAGCCCGATCCGCCGGTGGCCACCAGATTATCCTCCGGGACGTCGATATTCTTGCACCGATCCCGCGCGAGACCGCTCTGGGGATGCGCACCCTCCCAGAAAAAGCGGAAGGTTTGTCTTTGCACCGCTTCGAGCAACTGCTCGTCGGGCAAAGCGGCGAGATCCGCCGGGCTTGAGCGTTTGGGCATGTTATTTACTCGTTGCCAAGCTGAGGGCGGGCGCCAGTTTGCGGGTTGCCGGGTCCTTGATCAGGTGCAGAACGCGCGAGAAGAAATTGTGCGCGTCGCTGCGGCCGATGTGCAGGACCCCTGTTTGCGCGAGATCCTTCGTAAAGACGTCGATCACCAGTTCGAGCGCGTCATCCTCAAGTGAATCGAATACCTCATCGATCAGCACCCAGGGTGGGCTGTGCAGCCGCACGCGCGCAAACGCCAGACTCTGTTGCTCATCGTCGCTCAATTCCCGATCCCAGCGCAGCGAGTTATCCAGCATCGGGACCAGCCGCTCCAACTTGAGCCGAACCAGCGCAGCGGAAAACGCATCGCGCTCGAACTTATCGGCCGGCAACGGATAGGCCAGAACCTCGCGCAGCGTGCCGGGCGGCAGATAGGGAGTGCGGGGCATGTACATTCTTTCCTGGCCGGGTGGATGAATGACGGTCCCGGAGCCCCATGGCCACAATCCGGCCAGCGCTCGAAACAGTAACGTTTTGCCCGTTCCCGAATCCCCGACCACGAGCACCCGCTCTCCGGTCTTTATATGCACGGTCTTTTCCTGCAGCATCGTGCAGCCGCTCGGCGAGGCGATCTCTAGGTCGTAGAAATCCACTTTTCCGGGTTCTCCCGCCTTGTACACAATACGGCTTTCCACATCATGCATGACATCGGTGCCGATCACGGCGCGCCGAAAGCCCGCCACACGCAGCAAGGTGGCGCGCCAATCGGCAATGGTGCTGAAATTGTCGACAAACCAACGCAGCGAGGACTGCACTTGAATGAAGGCGCCGGAGGCCAACATGAGCCCGCCGAATGTGAGGTTGCCGGCGAAATACAGCGGCGCTGCGACCAGGATCGGGGCGACCAGCGTCAACCAACCGGAGCCGGCCGTCACCCAGGTAAGGTTGGTGAGCCCGGTCACGAGCCGGGCGGTTGCCGCAAGCACGGCCATTAGATCCGTGTCGATGCGTCTCGCTTCGTCCGGCTCGCCGGAGGCGAGTGCGATGGCGTCGATATGCTCGTTCACTCGCACCAGCGAGAAGCGTAAATCAGCCTCCCTTGCATAGCGCTGCGCATTGCGGTCCACGAGACGGCGGCCCACCCAGTAGCTCAAGAGCGATGCCGTTCCGGAATAAAGCACTGCGGCCCATACCATGTATCCCGGGATCGCGAACACCCGGCCGGCGACGTGGAAGCTGAAATTATTCGACAAATTCCAGAGCACTGCCACGAAGCTGCCGAGCAGAATCGATGATTGCAGGAGACCAATGCCCAGATCGGTCGACAGCTCGGTCAGGTGCCGTGCATCCTCGTGCATGCGCTGGTCGGGATTCACGCCCATCGGGCCGGCATTGGCCAGACGGAAGGCCCTGCGGGGCACCAGCCAATTTTGGACCAGGTCGAGTACCAGCCCCTGGCGCAGCTTGATCTTCAAGGTTTCGCCAAGCCATCTCTGGCCCACATTGAGAACCAGGAGGATTCCGGCAATCAATCCAAAAATGCCCAGCTGATGGAGGAATTGCGCAAAATTGCGATGCGACAGTGCATCATAGAAGGGCTGGTTCCACGCATTCAGTCTTATCTGACCATAGGCAGTAGCGGCGATGACGAGAAACAAGGCTCCCCACAACAAAAACAGCGCGTTGCGCACCCGCGCCGCCCAGAGTGCCGCCGCCATCATTTCAAGCTGCTGCAGGAGGCGAGCATTCTCGATTTCCTCTGCCTCAGCCGTGGGATTCGCCGCGTGGTCCGGCCCGTCGTTATTCATACTTTTCTCGCAAGCGTTGTGACGGCCTCATTATCGGTCACGTTGCGATTCCGTGGGGAAGCAACTTAATGAATCGGGTCGAGAGCTTGATCGGCCGCATGACGCTGGCAGAAAAGCTGGGTCAGCTCACCATGACGGCCTGCAATCATTTGATAACCGGGCCCATAATCGCCGGCGATTCAACCGACTCCATCAGAAACGGCACGCTGGGTAATTTGCTCAATTTGGTTGGGGCGGAACACATTCGCGGCATGCAGCATCTGGCGGTCAACGAGTCGCGCTTGGGGATTCCGCTGCTGATCGGGCTGGATGTCATCCACGGGTATCGAATCTTGTATCCCATACCCTTGGGCGAAGCGTCGCTGTTCGACGCCGAAGCCTGGTCGCTTACCGCGCAAGAGTCGGCCAAGGAAGCCGCGGCTGAGGGGTTGGCGATGACCTTCGCACCGATGCTGGACGTTGCGCGCGATCCGCGCTGGGGGCGCAGTGCCGAAGGCCCCGGCGAGGATCCATACCTCGCCGTGCGCATCGCCGAGGCCAAGGTGCGCGGTTTTCAAGGGGCCGGTCTTGCGCAGGCCGATGCGATTGCGGCTGTGGCCAAGCACTGCGGTGCCTATGGTGCCGTGTCCGCGGGCCGCGACTACGCCTCGGCCGACATCTCCGAACGGACAGTGCGCGAAGTGCACCTGCCGCCATTTGCCGCGGCGGTGGCCGCGGGCGTGGCCGCCATCATGCCGGCATTCACGGATCTTGCGGGAATCCCCATGACGGCGAACGAAGCCATGCTGCGCGGCTGGCTGCGCGGGCGCCTGGGCTTCGACGGCGTCATAATCAGCGACTACAACGCCATCGCCGAACTCATCCGCCATGGAATTGCGGCCGATCTTGCCGAAGCCGCGACGCTGGCGCTCAAGGCGGGAGTGGATATCGACATGATGGCCGGCGCCTATCGGCGCGGATTGCCGATCGCTCTGGAGCGCGGGCTCGTCAGCATGGCCGAGATCGATGAGTGCGTGCGCCGCGTGCTCGCGCTGAAGGAGCGGCTGGGGTTGTTCGACGATCCTCATCGTCGCGGCAAGGTGCGCGAATCTGCGGCTGCCTTGGCGCGGCGGCGGCAATTGGCGCGCAGCATCGCGGCGCGTGCCGTTGTGATGCTGAAGAACGAGGCAGAAACGCTGCCGTTGTTGGATTCCGCGCGGCGTCTCGCCGTGCTGGGACCCTTGGCCGATGCGCCGGCGGAGATGAGTGGTCCGTGGCCGGGTGCCGCGGAGCACGACAGTCCTGTCAGCGTGCTCGCGGGGCTGCGCGGCGCGTTGCCCCATGCCGAGGTTCTGCACGCCGCAGGCGTTGCGATCGGAACCGAAGATGAAAGCGGCATTGCCGCGGCGCTCGATATTTGCGCGACTGCGGATCACATCATTCTGTGCCTGGGCGAAGCCGCGATCATGAGCGGGGAAGCCTCCAGCCGTGCGCAGCTTGGGCTGCCGGGAATCCAGCGCACATTCGCCGAGGCCGTCCTCGAGCGAGCGCAGCGTGCAAGGATCCCCGTCAGCGTGGTTTTATTCTCCGGGCGAGCGCTGATCGTGCCGTGGCTCATCGAGAAAGCAAATGCCGTACTCGCTGCTTGGTTTCCGGGCAGCGAGGCGGGTAATGCAATCGCCGATGTCGTGACCGGGCGCGTGAGTCCCAGCGGCCGCACGCCGGTAACCTGGCCGCGAGATGCGGGCCAAGTGCCGATCTTTTTCGGCGAACGCCCGAGCGGACGACCCTTCGATGCCAACGACCGCTTTACGAGCAAGTATATCGACGTGCCGAACGGGCCCTTGTTTCCATTTGGGTTTGGACTCACGTACGGACGATTCGTGTTGTCGAACCTGCGAGTGTCGCCGGGCACTGCCACGGAGAGCGACACTCTCAGGATTCTCGTGGATGTCGGCAACCACGGATCGAGGGCGGCGCAGGAAACCGTGTTTTTGTTCACGCACGACAAGGTGGCCAGCGTCGCGCGGCCCGTGCTCGAACTCAAAGGCTTCGGCAAGATCGATTTGGCGCCCGGGCAATCGGGCACGGTGACGATGTCTCTGCAGGCTGCGGAACTGCGCTTTCTCGGCGTGGATCTGGAATCCGTGTTCGAACCGGGCGAAGTCGAAATTTTGGTCGGCCCCTGCGCCGATCGCGCGCAGCTCTTGACTGCGGCCGTCGAATTGGTCTTAAGGTAGGCTGCTATGGATGCGCTTTGCCGGCGCCGGCTTCGCAGGCCCATTGATAGATGTATTCGCTTTGGGTTCCCGGGACAATCGGATCCCAGGGCGCCTGTTTGACGTCGGTCGCCTCCGTCTGCTGATTGCCGCTGATATTGTTTTCCGCGTAGTAAATGATCAACAAAGCGCGCGCCCGCTGGTTGGCGCAGTCATACTGGATTTTCTCGACATTGCTCAAAAAAATGTCGCCGCCATTGTTTCGTTGCGGCTCGGGGTACTCCTGCCTCAACCACACGGTCACGAGGCGACCCGCGCGCTTCATTTGGTGGTCGGTGCTGTAGGCGGCCCATGAACCGTCCGCCGCGACCGCCCTGAATTGCCAGCCGCCGGCCGACATGGGGTTGAGCGTGCGTACCCAGGCCATCGGATCGGCCTTGCGGGCCGCGCGCTGCTGCGCCAATTGCTCCGCCCTGACTTTTTCTTCCGCCTGGGATTGGGCGCGCTGCGCTTCCCATAATTTCTGCTGTTCGGGGGTTTGCGCACTGACGGCGGGGCTTTGCATCAGCCCCGCGCCGGCCAGCGCAGCCAATACAGTGGGCAGGTAAAATTTTCGCTTCATCGCTCTATTTCGCCGCATCGCTTGATTTCGCTGCCGCGACCCCTAGGTAGTTGTAGGCGAATCGATGGTAGTAGTGGCGGATGACCCGGCCGTCCCGCATCAGCGCCACATCCTCGATGGGCCCTAGGCGCTGCACATGCGACTCTATCAAGGGCCCCTGCAGCTCGCCCGGACTGAATGCGACGAGGAGTAAATCGCGGTGCTTCTGCGATTCGGGCGGCGTCCAGCGTCCGTACATCAGACTCATTCCATCGAATAAATAGCTGTTCATCGTCTCTATGGGGGAATGCAGCTGGCGGCGTCCATAAAAGGCCACCTCGCTGGCGATGGCGTAGCGATCCATTCCCACGATCAGCGCGCCGGTACCGGTTTCCGTGCGGTACGCGGCGGCAGTGTCGAGTACATGGCGGGCTATATCGGGCCAACCGACAGGGACCAATTCGATGTGTTTGCCATAGCCTACGCCCGGCAGCCCGAGCACGAGGTAATAAAGTCCCGCAGCATAGATCAGCAGCAAAGTCGCGATCGTTGGCACCCAGGCGGAGCGAATCCACGCGCCAATGCGGCCGACGCCGGGTCCCACGGCTACCACGGTGCATCCCATGGCCGGAAGCGCAGCGGTCCATAGTGCGCCGGTCCAGTCCAGCTTCACCTCGTGACGCAAGCTGAAAGCGATGAACACCGACAACGGGATGAGGATGGAAAGATTCATCAAGCGCCGCCGGCGGTTGGCTGTAGGGTCGCTGTCGCCGCCCCTGTCGCCGCGCAGAAGCACCGCCGCTACCGCCAGGACACCCGTGGGGGTGATCAAGATCAGGGCGGAAGCGATCAGCTTATGCAGCGCGAATTGCGGGGCTTCCGCCAGTCGCCGCGAGGTCTGGAAGGCGAATGACGCCCAATCGTGCTGCGCGTTCCAAATGATGACCGGGGAGAAGACGGCCAGAGCGAGCAGCGCGGCGACGTACGGTTCAAATTGCCGCCACCAACGCCGCGATTGTGGATCCCACAACATGAATGTCAGCGTCGCCGGTGCGAGCAGCGCGATGGAATATTTCGAGATCATGCCGAGCCCTAGACAGGTGCCGGCGCGCCACCAGGCTTGCGAATGCTGCGCGATCAGGGCCCGCTCGAGATAGTACAGTGAGGCTGCCCAGGCCGCCGTCAGGGGCGCGTCGGGAGTCATGAGCAGTCCCGCCAGAAAGAAAAATGGCAGCGATTGCGCCAATACCAGGGCGGCTAGCGCGCAAGTTTCACCGCAGAGATTGCGTGCCAATTTATAGACGAACAGCGACGTGATGGCCCCGCAGCAAAAAGCCCCCGCGCGCACGCCGAATTCTGTTTGGCCGAAAACCAGCGTCCCCAGCCGAATCAGCCATGCCACCATGGGTGGATGATCGAGATATCCCAAATCCAGGTGCTGCGAATAATTCCAGTAGTAGGTTTCCTCGGGCAGCAGCTCCACCGACCCTGCGTATAGCAAACGCAGCCCGATGGAGCAGGCGATGATGCCAATCGCGAACGTTTGCGACGCGACCGGGGGCGTTGCGGCGATTGCGAGGCGTCGAAGCAATGGATTACTCGTGCGCTTAGGGCTAAGGGGGCCCGCTTAGGGCGAAGAGGCTAGAGTCGATGCCGAAAGGGCGGCAGAGGCCGGCTCCTGCGCAGGGGTCTTGAGCACTGCCGAACTCGATTCCAGGGCCGGCATCGACAGCACCACGCGCAATCCCGGCGCTTGATCGTACAGCTCGAGCGGGCTGCCATGCAGTTTGGCCACCGCTTGCACGAGGCTCAATCCGAGACCTACCCCGGGAGTTCCACGGCTGGCGTCGCCGCGATAAAAACGCTCCATGACTTTGCATTTTTCCGCGGCGTCGATTCCCGGGCCATTGTCCGCCACGGAAATTTCCACGCTGGCTGCGCCGCGCTTGCGTACCGCAACCTCGATGGCGCCGTTCTGCGGCGCGTACTTGAGCGCGTTGTCGATCAAGTTGCTCAAAGCCTGGGCCAGCAGCACCGGGTCTCCCGCCACCCACAGTGGGCCGTCGGATTGAAACTTAAGATCGATGCTCTTCAGCTCGGCGGCCGGATCGTAGAACTCCACCGCATTGGCAGCAAGGTCGGAGGCATCGAGCGACACGAAGCCCGACCGGCGCAGGCCGGCATCGATTTCCGCAAGCCTCAGCAACGCGTCGAATATTCGAATCACCCGGTCGACATCCGCCACGGCACCGTCGATCTCGGTATAGGTTTCCTCGCTGGACGGCCGTATCAGCGACAGCTGTTCGAGGCGGGAGCGCAGCTCGGCAAGCGGCGTACGCAGGTCATGCGCGATGGAATTGGAAACATTGCGCACGCCATGCACCAATTGCTCGATCTGATCAAGCATGCCGTTGATGGTGCGCGACAGCGTGTTGAGCTCGTCGTCATTCAAGTGAGTCGGCAGACGGTGCTTGAGGTCGCCGTGGATGATTGCCGATACGGTGCGACGGATGCTGTGAACCCGCGACATCAATGCGCGGCGGGTGATGAGGCCGACGAAAAGTCCGGCGATGCACAGCACGGCGATCGCCGCCGTCAAGCCGTACCAGAAGAAGGTTTGCAGCGGTTTGAAAAGCAGGTTGTCCCTGCCCACCAGCAGATAGTTGTTGCCCAGCATGGCAACGTGCGCCAATGCAATTTGCTCGCCGTGATTCGCTACGTTGACGTGAATTGTGTAGTTGCCGGCAACCGCCGGTACGGTGGACGGCCATGAGGGCAAATTGCCCGCGAGGGGATGCATCGATGCATCCGTCAGCAGCAAGATTCTTTCGTTGGCGATCTGCATGCGGACGCGGGCATCGATGAAATTCTTCAGGCCGTCCGCGCCGTCACGGCGATACACATCGGTGAGCCGCTGCGCATCGGCCTGCAGGATCTCGGTCCTGCCTTCCTGGATGGTGACCTGCCATGCGTACCAAAGCGGCGCCGCGAACAACACCAGTGCCGCCATCCCCAAGGCCACATAGCTCAAAGCCAGGGACAGCGCGGATGAGCGGATCATGCTAGTCACTCGCCGTCACCGTGTAGCCGGCGTTGCGCACGGTGCGCAGCAGCGGGCGCTCGGACTCGGCGTCTATTTTTTGCCGCAATTTGCTGATGTGCACATCGACTACATTGGTTTGCGGATCGAAATGATAGTCCCAGACATTCTCCAACAGCATGGTGCGGGTAACCACTTGACCGGCGTGCCGCATCAGATACTCGAGCAGCTTGAACTCGCGCGGCTGCAGCGCAATCGATCGTTCGCCGCGGGTCACCTTGCGCGTTAACGGATCCATATGCAAGTCGCCGACAACGAGTGGAATCTCGTGGTTGATGCCTTGAGCGCGCCGATGCAATGCGTCGATGCGCGCCAGCAGTTCGCCGAAGGCAAAAGGCTTGGTCAAATAGTCATCGCCGCCGCTGCGCAAGCCGCGAATGCGATCGTCGACCTCCGACAGCGCGCTCAAAATCAGGATCGGCGTGAGCTTGCCGGCCTTGCGCAGCACCTCGATGATGGCGAGTCCGTCGATATCGCCGGGCAGCATACGATCCATGATGATGACATCATACGGCTCACTCGCCGCGAGAAACATGCCGTCGCGCCCGTTGCCGGCGTGATCCGTGGTGTGCCCGGCCTCTTGCAGACCCTTGGTGACGAACTGCGCGACTCGTTCGTTGTCTTCGACCAGCAAGATTTTCACCGCTGCTCTCCGAGCGCAGATCCTGGCGCCTGGTTCGACTGCTCCGCGAGGGCCTTCGCGGCGCGTTTTTTCTCGCGCCGGCCTCTGAACCGCATGCTGAGCTCATCCAGGTAAAGGTATATGACGGGCGTCGTAAACAGGGTCAACGCCTGACTCAGGATGAGGCCGCCCACCATGGTATAGCCCAGAGGCTGGCGCAGTTCCGAGCCCGTGCCGCGTCCCAGCGCCAGCGGCAGCGCTCCAAGCAATGCGGCCATCGTGGTCATCATGATGGGCCGAAACCGCAGCAGGCAGGCCTGCCTGATGGAGTCATGCGGCGAGAGGTGCTGCTCGCGTTCTGCCTGCAGGGCGAAATCCACCATCATGATGCCGTTTTTCTTGACGATGCCGATGAGCAAAATGATGCCGATCAGCGCGATTACCGACAATTCGATATGAAATAACAGCAGCACGAGCAGCGCACCGACTCCGGCCGAAGGCAGCGTGGAGAGAATCGTCAGCGGATGAATGTAGCTTTCATACAGCATGCCCAGAATGATGTAGACCGCCACCAGTGCCGCGAGAATGAGATAAGGCTGGCTTTTCAAGGACGCCTGGAAAGCCTGCGCGGTACCCTGGAAATTGCCCAGGATGGTTGCCGGCATGTGCAGCTGAAGGGAAGCGCGATTGATGGCGTCGACGGCGTCGCCGAGCGCCGCGCCCGGTGCGAGATTGAATGACAGCGTCACGGCCGGAAACTGACCCTGGTGGTTGATGGACAAGTACGTCACGTGCCGGGTGTCGAACCTGGTCATGGCGGAGAGCGGCACCATTTGGCCGGTCAGCGGCGATCTCAAATATAATTTCTTGAGCGACTCCGGATCGCTTTGCAATGCAGGCGTGATTTCCAGCACCACGTGATAGCTGTTGGCCTGGGTAAAGAACTGCGCCGCCTGGCGCTGGCCAAATGCGTCGTACATCGCCAGATCGACGGCGGCCGGCTGAATGCCGAAGCGCGCCGCCTGATCGCGATCGATGGTCAGCGCTACCATGCCGCTGCTGGTCTGTTGATCCGAGGCCACATCGCGCAGCGCCGGCAGTTTCTGCAGCACGGCGAGCAGCTTCGGCGCCCATTCGTTGAGCTCGTTGATATCCGAGTCCTGCACGGTGTACTGATATTGGGTGCGCGAGGTGCGGCCGCCGACATTGAGGTCCTGTGCCGCTTGCACGAACAAGGTAATACCCGGAACTCTCGCGAGCTGCGGCCGCAGGCGATTGATGATCTCATCGGCGCTGGATTTGCGCTCGCTGCGCGGTTTCAGACTCAAGATGACGAAGGCGGTATTGATGGGTCTGTTGCCGCCGATTCCGGTGCCGTAGCTGACGATATCAGGATCATGTTCCACCACGCTCAACAGAACGTGCTGCCGGCGCACCATCTCATCGAATGAAATATCCTGGGGTGCATCGGACAGGCCCGAGATGATGCCGGTGTCCTGCTGCGGAAAGAAGCCCTTGGGTATGTAGATGTACAGTGCGACGGATGCGGCGACGGTGATCAAAAATGCCGTCAGCGTCGCGCGCTTGTGATCCAGCACGAAATCCAGCCCGCGGGTATAACCCGCCAGGAGCTTTTCGAAACCGCGCTCGATCAGCATGTAAGCCTTGCTGTGCCTGGCATGTTTTTCGTCGCGCAAGAACAGCGCGCACATGGTGGGGGAGAGCGTCAACGCGACAAATGCCGACACCACGATGGTCGCGGTCATGGTAATCGCGAATTCGCGAAACAGCCGGCCAATGATGCCGCCCATCAACAGCAGCGGGATGAATACGGCGACCAAGGATATGCTGATCGAGAGAATCGTAAAGCCGATTTCACCGGCGCCCTTGAGAGTCGCCTGCAGCGGCGATAAACCTGCCTCGATGTGCCGGTAGACGTTCTCGAGCATGACGATCGCGTCGTCGACGACGAACCCGACGGCGATCGTGAGCGCCATCAGCGATAGATTGTCGAGGCTGAAACTTAAGACATACATCATCGCGACGGTACCGAGCAGCGCCAGCGGCACGGTGACGCCGGGGATGATGGTGGCCCAGGCATTGCGCAAAAACACGAATATCACCAGCACGACCAGCACGATGGTGATGCCCAGCGTTTTCTCCACATCATCCACGGAAGCCTTGATGGTCGTCGTGCGATTGGCCACCGTGTCCACTTTGATCGAGGGCGGCATGGATGCGAGCGCATGCGGCAGCAGCGCTTGCACCCGCTGTACCGCCTCGATGACATTGGCCCCCGGCTGCTTGAAGATCAGCAGCAAAATCCCTTTGCGGCCGTTCTGCCACGCAGTTATCAAGCGATTTTCCGGACCGTCGACCGCGACGCCGATGTCGCGAATGCGCACCGCGCCGCCATTCCTATATGCCACCACCACATCGTTCCAGGGCGCGGCCTTCAGCAGCTGATCATTGTCGTAAATCGTCATGCTGCGGGTCGGGCCGTTGATCGACCCCTTGGGCGCGTCAACCGTCGCCGCGCTGATGACGGCGGCAATATCTTCCATTTGCAGACCCAATGCTGCGAGTTTGGTGGGGTCGATTTGCACGCGCACGGCCGGCTTTTGCTGGCCGCCGATGCTGACTTGCGCTACCCCGGGGATCTGCGAAATCTGCTGCGCGAGTATGTTCTCGGCATAGTCGTCCACCATCGTCACCGGCAGGACATCCGAGTGCACGGAAAGCAGCAGGATGGGCTGATCGGCCGGATTCACCTTTCGATAGTTGGGCGGCGCAGGCAGATTGGTCGGCAATTGACCTCTGGCGGCGTCGATGCCCGCCTGCACATCCTGGGCCGCCGCATCGATATTGCGATTCAAGTCGAATTGCAGGGTGATTTGCGTGCTGCCGAGCGCATTCGTCGAGGTCATTTGCGACAAGCCGGAGATTTGCGCAAATTGCGTCTCCAGCGGCGTTGCGACCGAGGAGGCCATGGTCTCCGGACTTGCGCCGGGCAATGACGCCCCGACGGAGATGGTCGGAAAGTCGACCTGCGGCAGCGGCGCCACCGGCAGGAACGGAAACACCACCAAGCCGAGCAGAAAAATGCCGCCCATCAACAGCGAGGTTGCGATCGGCCGGCGAACGAACGGCTCGGAAATGCTCATGATGCCTGGGCCGGCGCATTGCCTCGCATGGCCGATGCCGCGGCGCCGTTCGCCCGCACATGGGCGCCTTGCTGCAAGCGATATTGATTGCTGGTGACCACGCGCTCATTCAAGGCGAGGCCGTCTTTGATCACGACCAGGCCGCCGCTTTCATCGCCGATCTTCAAGGCGCGCACTTCAACGGTCGAATCGTCCTTGATCACGTAGGTGAAAGGTCCGTTCGGTCCGAGCTGCAGTGCCGCGCTCGGCAGGGTCAACGCATTGCGCTCAGTGCGCACCAATACTCGTGCGTTCACGTACTGCCCAGGCCACAGAGTGTTATTGGCATTGCCGAAAGTGGCCTTGAGCCGCGCAGTTCCGGTGGTTTGATCGATTTCATTGTCGATCAGCGCCAGCGTGCCTCGATCGAGTTCGGTATTGCCATCGCGCGACAATGTGGTGACGGGAACAGGACCTAAGGCAAGCGCGGCGCCGACGGCGCTCAACTCCTCCTCCGGCAGGGTGAACACCACCGAAATCGGCTGCACCTGGGTGACGACGACGATGCCCGTGGTGGCCGCCGCGCGCACGATATTGCCCGGATCGATCAAGCGAATTCCCGTGCGCCCGTTGATCGGCGAGGTAATGCGCGTGTAATCGAGCTGAGTGCGGGCGTTGTCGATGATTGCCTGATCGACCTGCAGCTGGGCGGCGAGTTGATCGACCAAGGCGCGCGCCGTATCGACGGTTTGCTTGCTGGCCAAGTTCTGCGGCTGCAGCAGCGTGTAGCGGTCGAAATCGCGCTTTGCATTCGCCAGCAGCGACGCATCCTTCGCCTTGGTGGCCAGCGCCTGATCGTACGCCGCTTGATTCGGGCGCGGATCGATCTGCGCCAGCAGATCGCCCTTGCGTACATTCTGGCCTTCGGTAAACGCGATTTTCTGCAGCTCGCCGTCGACCCGCGCGGTCACTGTCACCGTGTAGAAAGCCTGCACGGTGCCGAGGCCCTGTAGGTAAATCGGCACATCGGCGTGGCTCACCGCGGCCGTATCCACCGCGATCGGCTGCGGCGCCGCGCGGCTTGCCGCATCGGCCGGCTTGTGCACGATGCGCCACGTAAGCACCAATAGCGCGGCCAAGCCCAGGCCGCCCAACACCGCGCGTTTTTGGTTCTTCGAGAGTTGATTCATCTAAAAGCTACCCTTGTTGCCATCCGCCGCCAAGCGCGGTGAATAGATCCACCAGCGACTGCAGATGTAAGTATTGGACCTGCACCAGCTCGTCCTGCGCGCTGAACAGCGCATTTTCCGTGTTCAAAACGGTCAGTATGTTGACCACGCCGGCCGACATCTGCGTCTGCGCGAATTGAAAGGCGCGGCGCGCCTTGTTCACCGCGTCTTGCTGGCGTTGCTGCTGCTCCAGAGTCTGCTGGGTCGCGACCAATGCGTCCTCGACATTGCTGAAAGCCGAGATCACGGTTTTGTGATAGGTACTCAGCAACTCGGCGTATTGAGCGTTGCTGAAGGCGACTTGACCGCGCAGCGCGCCGCCGTGAAATACCGGCTGCAGCAGCCCGGCGGACACAGCGTACAGTCTGTTGACCGGACTGATGAGCGAGGCCAGCTGCGAACTCTCGTAGCCGCCGCTGGCGGTCAGCTGAATGGCGGGAAACAAGGCTGCGCGGGCAACCGTGATGTTGGCGTTGGCGGCGATCAAATGCTGTTCCGCTTCGGCCACATCCGGGCGGCGCGTCAACAGTTGCGAAGGCAGGCCCTCGACCACCACCGGCCGCGTCAGGTCGGTCAGCGTGCCTATCTCGACATCGACCGACTCCGGCGTTTTGCCCAGCAGTACGGCGAGGGCGTTCACGGTTTGGCGAAACTGCTGCAGCAAGGGAGGTAATGCCGCGTCCAACAAGGCCACCGCAGTTTCCTGCTGCGCCACATCGAGTCCGGTGGCGATGCCCGCCGTCTCCTGCAGCTGCAGGCCGTGCAGTACCTTTTGCCCATTCTCAAGATTCTGCCGGGCTACGTCGATCCGATCGCGCAACTCGAGGGCCTGGAAGTACGTGGTGGCCACGCTGCTGATCACCGTGAGCGCGACGGTTTGCTGGTCGAAGCGGCTGGCCAGCGCGGTGGCCCGCGCGGCGGCGCGCGAGGCGCGATTCTTGCCCCAAAAATCCAGTTCGTAGCTCGCGGTGAGCTCCGGGTTGAAGACATTTATTGAGCGCGGCCCAAAGCCCGATACCTGCGCGCGCTCGCGAGTCGCGACGGCGCTGAAATCGAACGATGGCAGAAGCGGCGCACCGGCGATGCGCGCCTGGGCGTCCGCCTCGCGAACTCGAGCCATCGCGACGCCGAGATCGTCGTTGCTGCGCTCCGCCTCCGCAATCAATTCGTCAAGCTTCGCGGAACCGAAGCCGTGCCACCAATCGGACGTGGGCCATACGGCGGCATCCTCGTTGCGGACCGCCGCTTGCCATTGCGCAGGCAAGGGGATGTCCGGCTTTTTATAGGCGGGGCCCACGCTGCAGGCCGCGAGTGCAGCAAACGCACAGCCGCAAACGGCCGTTGCATATCGCGGGCTATTCATGGCCCCAACCCTGTGCTTTTGGCGATTAAACGCGAGTGGTCGAATTGTTAAGATATGTTAATGTTTGCCTGCATGCAGCGATTTCAGTACGTCGCGCCAGCTCAAGATACCCACCGGTTTGAATTCACGATCGACGATGGGAATGCAGGAAATTCGCTCCTTGAGGAGCAGCTCGACGGCGTCGGCGATCTGAGCCTCTGGATGCAATGTGAGCGGGTTTCTGCTCATAATCTGATGAACACGTTTATTGAGAGTGGCTATGTCTCGCGCGGTTTCCGCGGCGCTGCCGACATAGGGGCTTAACGCTTTGAGTAGGTCGCGATCCGAAACGACGCCGCTTAATTTTTTGCGATCGTCGACCACGAGCAGATGATGAAATTTCAAGGTGTCGAATATCTGTTTGACGACATCGAGTCGATCGTCCATTTCGACCGTGACAACCCGCGCCGTCATGATGCTGCGCACGTTCATGGCGCGGAACTATACCGCGGAATCGCTTTCATCGATCACATCGGCGCTTGGCGTTGATCGCGGTCCAATGAGGCGCCCGCCTCGCAGCTCAAGCGCCGCGGCATTCGTACTGGTGTTCGCGCTCATGGCGTTGTGTTCCTCTGCCCGTGCCGCGGATCCTCAACGGTACCGGGTTGATCTCGCTTCCGTCGGCAATGGCGAGATCGATGCAACGCTGAAGTCGACATCCGATTTGCTGTCGTTGCGCTCTGCTGCACCGGTCAGTCCGTTTGGACTGATCGCGCGCGCACGCAGCGATGTGGATCGGCTGACGACCGTGCTCGAGAGCTTCGGTTATTACGAGTGTCGCGTCGTCATCAAGATCAACGGCATGCTGCTCATTGACCCGGCTCTCGGCGGCGCGCTCACCGCACTGCCGAAGGGCAGCGATGCACACGTGGCCATCAGCTTCACCCTGGGGACACTCTACACTTTGCGTCGCATCGACATCGAGGGCGAGATACCGGGCGCAATGAATGCGCGAGAGATACTGGGGCTTAACCCAGGACAAGCCGCGGTGGCATCCACCATACTCGCCGGCGGCACTCGCTTGCAGTCGGCGTTGCAGGAAGCAGGATATGCGTTCGCGTCCGTGCCGCCGCCGGCGGCAACCCAAGCGGCGGATGCTCCCGTGCTCGATCTTACATTTCAAGTGACGCTCGGAGGCAAAGTCAACATCGGGGAGATCCGCTTTGAAGGATTGCAGCGGGTTCATGAGTCTCTCGCGCGCCGCAGGCTGCTGCTGCGCACCGGCGCTCCCTACCGGCCATCCGCGATCGAGCATGCGCGCCATGACCTCCTGGCGCTGAACGTATTCGCTCAGGTCAGCGTTGAGATCGGTGCGCAAGCCGACGGCTCCGGGGGGGTCCCGATAACGTTCAAGGTCCGCGAGCGGCTGCGCCACGCGTTCAGCCTCAGTTCGGCATATTCGAGCGATCTTGGCGGCAGCGGCGGGATCGCGTGGACCGACCGTAACATCTTCGGCAACGGCGAGCAGCTAAGCCTCGCTGCCTCGGTGATTAATCTCGGCGGCAGCGCCTCCAAGGGCGCCGGCTACGATACGAGCGCAAAGTATCTGATTCCAGAATTCGGGCATCGCGATCAGTCGCTGCAATTCGCAGTGGGTGCGCTCAAGCAGTCGCTGCAGGCCTATGATCAAACCTCCAAATCCGCCGGCGTTACCTTCAGCCGAAAGCTTTCCAGTAATTGGACCGTCAGTGCGGGAGTCGCGTCCACAGACGAGCACATCATTCAGCAGGGCGCAACGCATGATTACACCTTGATCGCGTTGCCGCTGAATGTGGCCTACGACACGACGAATCTTGCCTCGGCGCTGGAGGATCCTCTGCATGGCATTCGCGGGTCTGTGAGCGTGACGCCGACGCTGGCGATTGGCAATCCCGACGCGACGTTCAACATTACTCAGGTGAAAATTGCCGCGTTTTTTGATCTAGAGCATATTTTGCCCACTGCTCCCGGACGCTCGGTGCTCGCGGCCCGGGCGCTGGCGGGCCTGGCGGTGGGTGCCGGGGAACTGAGCTTGCCGCCGGATCAACGCTTCTATGCCGGAGGAAGCGGGACCATCCGCGGCTACCGCTATCAGTCGGTGGGTCCGCAATTTCCGAACGGAACCTCGCCTTGTGTGTCCAATTGCACGCCGATCGGCGGTACGGCCATAACAGCAGGCAGCTTGGAAATGCGTCAGCGCTTTGGCAGCAATTTTGGAGCAGCGGTATTCGTCGACGGCGGCCAGGTAAGCGCCAGCCTGAAGGGCTTGCCCAACCAATTTCGGATTGGCGCCGGGGCGGGCATACGCTACTACACGCCCATCGGGCCGATCCGATTGGATGTCGCCGTGCCCGCGCCAAGGCATCCCGGCGACGACGCTTTCGAGCTCTACATTGGCCTTGGACAGGCGTTTTGATGCGGCGAACCTGCAAAATTGCCGGCTGGATTCTGGGCGGATTGACGCTGCTGATGTTAGCGCTCGGCGGAATCGTAGTGATGGTCGGAAACACCGGCGCGGGCCGCGCCGCCATGGAAAAGCTGACCTATCGACTGACGCGGGGCCAGGTAAAAATATCCGGGCTGGCCGGGTCGTTTCCTCAGCACCTGGTTATTGAGCGGTTGCAGCTCAGCGATTCGCAGGGTCCGTGGCTGACCGCCGAACACATCGCCTTGGACTGGTCGCCGTTCGCCTACCTTAGGGGCCGCTTACAAGTGGACAGCGTGCAAATCGCCAGGGTGGACGTGCAACGTCTACCGCACGGTTCATCCGCTGCGAATCGCAGAGAGCTTTCGATACCGCAAATCGATGTCGGCCGCGGAACGATTGGATTGCTGCAACTGGACGCGCAACTCGCGGGCGCCCCGGCATCGCTGGTGGCACGCGGCAGCGCTCATCTGCGCTCCTTGCGCGACATGCTTATCGAAGCCACGGCGCATCGCGTTGACGGGGACGGCGACTATGAGCTGCATTTGCGCTTCGATCCCAAGCGCATGGATGCGGTGCTGAAAGCGCATGAGCCCGCGAGCGGGCCCCTGGAGAATGTACTTTCCTTACCCGGTTTAGGCGAGCTATCGGCAACCGTAAATTTAAGCGGGCCGCGCACCAAGGAGCAGCTCGAGCTATCGCTCAAGGCCGGCGGGTTGACCGGCAACGCCCAGGGCAGCTTGAATTTAAACGATCTGTCGGCGGATATTCAATTCGCCTTTCAATCCACTGCAATGAATCCGCGGCCGGATTGGGCCTGGGATCGGGCTGCCCTGCACGGACGGTGGCGCGGCAGCGTCAAGTCGCCGACAGCGACGAGTCACGTTGAAGTCATTGGTTTGCGCATGCCCGGCGCTGCGCAGCTTGCAACATTGAATGCGGACATCGACGCGGACCTTGGCAAGGCTGGGCTGCATGCATTGCTCGGCGGACTGCGAATTCCAGGACCGCAGCCCCAGCTTTTGCAAGACAGCCCGGTCACGATAGACGCCTCGATGCACCTCGACGATCCTCTGCGCCGTGTGGACATGTTGGTGTCGCATAAATTGTTCTCCGTGCGCGCAGAGGCGCTGACCGCAGGCCTGCAGAGCGCCAGCGCGCAGCTGCGACTGCCGAGCCTGAGGCCGTTCGCCGCACTCGCGGGGCTGGAGCTTCGCGGCAGCGCGCTCGTCAATGCGCAGCTGGACGGATACCCCGCTGCCCCGCACCTGAAAGCAGATGCGACGGCCGCGCTTGATCCCGGAGCTCAGGTGTGGTCGGCCGCGCTGGGCGATAGCGCCAGATTGCAGCTCTCAGCCACGCTCAAGAATGAGCTGTTGACCGTCGATAGTCTGAAATTCTCCGGGCATGCGGTTTCAGCATCAGCCAACGGCACGGCCGGCCGCGGAAACATCAAGGGCCGGTGGGACCTCGAGTTGCCTGATCTTAAGGTTTTATCGCCAATCCTTGCAGGGGCATTGACGGGATCCGGATCGATCGATGGCCCAACGACTGCTCTGTCCGCGGACGCACTATTGAATTCTACCGTCTCGGTTCGAGGCTCACCGAGCGCAAAGTTTTCCGCCGTCGCTCATTTAAACGGCTGGCCGGCCGACCCCAGCGGCCTGCTCACGGCGCAGGGCTCGCTTGACGGGGCGCCGCTGCTGGTCGAAGTTGCGCTGCACGGCGGTCCCGGGGCGTCGCTGCGCGCGCAAATTCACCGCGCGAGCTGGAAAAGTGCGCAGCTCGACGGCGATGTCACGATGGCGGCTAGCGGTGGGCCGGCGCACGGCAGGCTGGGCGTAGTGGTGGCGAATCTTGTAGATCTGCAA